>Ga0182748_1000034_pt1 | contig 202898 bp, 177 predicted proteins | sample eDN3rd37CKraftOP_FD_128877 | JGI IMG/M metagenome (GOLD analysis project Ga0182748, IMG submission 128877) | Enriched Organic Plus compost microbial communities from Emeryville, California, USA - eDNA 3rd pass 37_C Kraft OP (version 2) (version 2) ... | reverse complement strand
GCCCTTCGGGCATCAATAAGGAGAGTAATTTACGTTCGGCTTCTTGCAAGGGATATCTGTATTAAGGACGCTAAACTAAGAAATTTTTAACACTTCCCCCCAAGAATTCAGCTTGATCCAAAAAAAATTTGGCCCAAATGTAAACGTATGGAAAGCATACCAGAAAAATATCCATCTCCATTGATAAAACTTGATACTTTTAATATCTTTAGCTTTCACTTGTCCAGCATTAGCTTATTAGGGTGGAATTAAAAATATCATAATGGAAAATCAGGAGAAATCGGAATGGGAATTTGCTGAGACGAGGATCTTTTGGGGAGAAATTGCGCCAACAGATCACGTTGTACAAATTTATGAAAATGATGAGTCTTTTTTGACCACACTGGAAGGCTTCGTTATTAGTGGGCTGGAAGCAAAGGAGTCTGTCGTACTAATAGCAACCTCTCAACATATCGCTGCATTATCTCATCGGCTTTCAAAGGCAGGAATTGTTATCGACACGTATATTGCTGACGATCGACTCATTTTGTTGGACGCAGAACAAACATTAGCCAAATTCATGGTGAACGGATGGCCTGAACCGAGACTTTTTGAAGAAACCATCATGGCAATCATCAGACGGGCTGTAGATAAAAATCGACGTGTACGTGCTTTTGGGGAGATGGTGGCACTATTATGGGCAAAAGGTGAAAAATCGGCTACTGTACATTTAGAAATGTTGTGGAATCGCTTCTGCGAAACGCAGAAGCTGTGTCTTCTCTGTGCATACCCCAAGAATGGCTTCACCCAGGATGCCAACTCGTCAGCTCACACCATTTGCTGTGCACATGCCAAAATGCTTTCGGGCATACAAAAGTCAACGACTAAAATCTTTTATAAAACGGCACCCCAACAATCATCAGGGATTGTCCTTTAAACTGGTAATTTTACAGTAAATGTCGAACCCTGACCTAGCTCACTTTCTACGGAAAGCGTGCCGTAATGTTTGTCAACAATTTCTTTGGCTATATATAAGCCTATGCCTAAACCAGAAATATTGGTATCTATACCCGACGCCCGATAAAATCTTGAAAAGATCCTTTCCCGCTGGTCTTCTGGAATCCCAATACCAAAGTCCTGAACGCGGAGCACCGCGTACCCAGGCTCTTCCTTCAAAAAAAGTTTTACTAAATCTGCTTCTGGTGAATATTTGATAGCGTTGTTGACTAGGTTAATGATAACCTGTTCTAAACGTCGCTTGTCTCCTATTATCCTATGAATTGTCTTTTCACTAAAGAATGCTATATGATGCGAACTACTGGTATATTGAATCTGTTCAACGGTGTCTTTAATCATTCCTACTAGATCAAAAGGAGATTGTATAAGCGGCAACTGCCCTGTCTGGATTTTGGAGGCATCCAACATATCTCCAACTAACGCGGACAATTTATTTGCTTGGCTTAAAGCTCTATCAATAGCAGATCTGTTGACGTCTCCTTCCAGCATTCGCATGCTGATAAATTGTAAAAAACCTTTTAGGCTCGTAATAGGTGTCTTCAATTCGTGGCTAGCAAGTCCGATAAATTCATCTTTTTTGATATTTAGACTACGTATCTCTTCATAAAGGTTTGCATTCTCCAGTGCAGTACTAGACAGCGTTGCAATTCCAACAATTAGCTTTTCATGTTCTTCGCTGAAAAAGCATTCTTCACGATGCCCGTATATCAATCTTCCGATGACGGTACCCGACGCTGAGATAACAGGGACTATAAGGCAACTAACCGTCTGCAACTCATCCATAAACGTAAAACGCAGCCAGTCGTTCTGCCTATAATAAGCGTCATTAGTGATATTTTCTGATCGAATAATTTCTGCAAAAGTGATATTGCCAGTAATAAGAAGCAGTTCCGGACCTGACCTGAGTTTATCAAAAAGCATCTCTGAAATCCCCGAACATTTGGCCTGTAGCGCCTGCCCCTGGAATTTATCTGGTCGGTTATAAATAAAAAAACCAAATGATGCACCAATAATTTTGGTAGAGGCATCGATCACCCGTTGGAGAATCTCTCCCACTTCAAGGCTCTCTGATACCAATCTCCCTATTGTATTCAAAGTTTCGACATGATTGGTGTACCTTTGCAGATTCTTTTCGTACTCTTTTTGTCTCGAAATATCTCGGGCGATCTTAGAAGCACCCATAATCACTCCTGATTCATCTATCATTGGGGATATCGACAATGAAACTGGAATCAATCTTCCTCCCTTATGCATACGCACGGTTTCAAAATGATCAATTTGTCGTCCCTGCTTTATATTTTCGATAATGTGATCTTCTTCCGCTAACCTGTCTGCAGGTATGATTAACGATATATGTCTACCCAATGCTTCTCGCTCCGAATAACCAAACATCATCTCAGCTGCTACATTCCAGCTGGTGATTATTCCTTCTAAATTTTTGCTGACAATAGCATCGTCCGACGTACTTACAATAGCAGCAAGGCGGGCTTGATGTTCGCGGCTTTCGTAAAGCTGCTGCTCCATTTGTGAGTTTCGTTGGGCGGTTAAGCTAGCCTGTTTTTTCAGCGCCGTAATATCCTGAAAAAAGAGATAAGTCAACCTTAAGCCGTCTGTATCTTGTATTATATGGCAGGAAAGTAACGCCCAGCATTCTCCGCCGGTATTCGTTTGCAGCAGTACCTCACTGTTGATTACCGGTATTCCTGCAAATATTTGCTGAAAGGCTTGTCCAGAGTCCTCTCCATAAAAAAAAGAAAGGACCGGCCTTCCTAACAAACCGCCAATGTCAGCAGCCAAAAGAGTAGTCGCAGCTCGATTTGAAAAGATGATGATACCCTTCTCGTCAATGCATAAGACAGGTATATTATTCAGGCCATATATCTCCTGGATTTCCAAATGTGTAAGCTCACTCATAAGACGTTAAAAACAAAAGAAATCCACTTGTCAGCCAGTCTTGGCTGTACCCTTAATCACAGCGAGGAACTCCCCCATATCAAATGGCTTTGCAAGATAAATATCTGCACCAGCGCTAATTGCAATCTGCTCTCCAATTGGATTTGCTGACATACAGACAATAAACATTTGATTTAATGTTGGGTCAGTCCTAACGTTCTGGATTAACTGGTCGCCTGATATAACCGGCATGGCGATGTCCACAATCAATACATCAGGACATTCAAGCCGTAGACGAGGCAGCGCATTCCGACTGTCGGTTTCGGTAAGCACTGTAGCGTCCGTGAATTCCTGAAGCACCATCTCTAACATCTCCACAATATTTCTGTCATCATCGCAAATAAAAATCTTTCTCTTCATATCTCTTATATTTAGGAAAGGCAACAGATGATTTCGCCTTTTTAATTATAGTTTATTCAGGACTAGTGACTAAATCTACAAAAAAAATAATCAAATCAATTATCCCAGCCCCTTCATCACATATTTTTTTGTGCGTCTATATTTTCACAACATGTCCGCCACAATAGCCCCCTGGTATTATTAGGCTAGAACAGACTGTTGTGGCCACCTTTCCCAGTTAGGTTATCATTTATAAAAATTTAATTTCCCATGCAGCCCTGTTTTCCCTTTCAAATAAAAAGCCAAACGAAAACTCGTTTGGCTAATATAATGTATCGAGAGCGCTAAACAATCAATTCAATTTATAAATCTTAAGCTGCTGCTGTAACTTTTTACGGATCATATGGATTCTCGTTTTTATGGTTCCTTCTGGCATGTTGAAGTAACTTCCTATTTCGTGGTATTTATACCCGTCCAAATACAGCCGAAAGATCTCATAATTGTCAGCTGATAAACTTCGCATAGCCTTTTCAATGTCGTCGGCCATAAATTTATTGATCCCTTTATTGTGTTCGATCGTGTTGGTGCTTTCTAGATCTACGTACACATCTTGAATCTCGCTGACACGTTTGGCTTTGCGATATTTATTAATATAAGTATGTTTCATGATCACATACATCCAGCTCATCAATTTCGGGTGATGAACAAACTTATCAATGGATTTAAGCGCACGGATCCAAGTCTCCTGGATTAAATCTTCCTTCTCATCAGGGTCAGCAGTAAACTTAGCAGCAAAGTGGTTCAATAAACTTCTTTTTTCCTTAATCAATACATTTAAATTGTAGTTGTTCATAATTATATGCTTTCGTTTAAATTGATATTAGTGGTGTTTCTGCATGTAGAACTACAATAAGAATGCTAAAATGTAAGGAATCGGGACGTTAAAATAGGCTTCACCCTGCTAAGCGTATAAGTACGTTTCGGTCATCACGGGCAGGAAAGTAAATAAAACAGCTGCCTACAACAGCAAAAAAATCCATATTATTAAAAAAATATCAAATTAAGAAATAAACCAAACGGGTATAAATTCTTATATTAATGTAGAAAGTACCGACAATGATGAATTTTAACGAGCTGGGTCATGAAGCAAATTGTACAAACAGATATACGGAAACATTTCAATAAGTATAGAAATAATGAACAGCCCACAGCGACCAGCAATAAGGCATCACGCAGCTACGGTTGACATCCTATAAATTATAATGGCCTCGCTGTAACTATTTCTTGGGCTGCATACTCTAATAGGAAAAGTAATAATAAGATAGCGTTATGGAAAATACAGCAATCAAAACACAGGAACGGGTCTTCCATTTGTTGAAGTACACTTTTATTATCGTACCTATTGTCGCCGGTGCAGATAAGTTCATGAACTTATTGACCGAATGGGAGCAATATCTCAACCCCGCTATAGCGGCGGTATTACCATTCTCAACGGGGATTTTCATGAAAGTCGTTGGTACGATTGAAATCGCGGCCGGCCTGATCGTTTTAAAAAATCCGCACATAGGTGGTTTGATTGTGGCTCTTTGGTTAGTGGCTATTGCTTTATCTCTATTAATGCGTTTTAATTTTGTCGACGTTGCTGTCAGGGATCTGGTCATGGCGATTGCAGCTTTTTCGATGTCCCAATTGTCCAAGACTATAAAATAACATGAAACAAAATAACGGACAGCTGCACGACAAGGAAATTATATCGAGAATCCTGCTTGGAGAAAAATAGCTTTACGAGTTGATCGTAAGGCGATTCAACCCATACTTGTATAGAATTGGCCGGTGTTATAGGTATGATCATGAAACTACTCAGGATCTGATGCAGGATACTTATGTCGATGCTTTCAGGAATCTACATCAGTTTAAACAACAGGCCGACATAAAGACTTGGCTTATTCGAATCATGTTAAATAACTGCTACAAAAAGAAGCAAAGGTTCAGTTACAAAAACGAACTTGCTCAAGACAATATCAATGAAAACGTACTTCCTATGTTTAACAATGCAGACAGTGATACCTATCGCCAGGTGTATAACCGGGAGTTGGGAAAGGTTATCGAACAGGCGGTGGAAAGAATACCGGAGAAGTACCGCTTGGTCTTTTCACTACGTGAAATAAATGGGCTGAACGTATCCGAAACAGCCACAGTACTTGATATTAGTGAAATTAACGTCAAAGTCCGGCTCAATAGAGCAAAAGCAATACTGCGCAAAGAACTTGAAAAATCATATGAACTCAACAGATATTAGAATAGGCTTTGATTACGGCCTGCTGGACAATCTCAATGTCGGCATCGCCCGGGCAAAGGGAGCGACGGAAGTCAGACAACTTTATGAAGCCAATGTAAAATACCGTTTTTTAGACCAAACCGTTGATAATAGTATTCCTGTATCTGTTGCACTGTTTGGAAGTACGACGGTGTCTGCCATGCAGGCTGCCGAAGATCAGCATTCGGCAGCAAGTTTTGGGCATTTCAGTGACCGGTTAAGTTATGTAACCCAACTGATCATTGCCAGAAAATTTAGCTCAAAATTATCATTGTCCTTAGTTCCCTCCTACCTGCATCGCAACTATACAGCTTACAACGACCAAAATGACCTTTTTGCTCTGGGCGTAGGTGGACGGGCAAAAATCAGCAACCGTGTCGCGCTAGTTGCCGACTATATATTCCCTTTCCGGAAGTCGTCGTCCACACAATATCGCGAGGACCTAACCGGCCAGCCTTATTACAATGCGCTAGGTGTCGGTCTTGAGATGGATACGGGAGGTCATATCTTCCATCTTAATTTTACCAATGCGACGGCCATTCAGGAATCCCAATTTATCAGTGAGACCAATAGTACCTGGGGCAAAGGCCAATTCCGATGGGGATTCAGCATTGCCCGCCGTTTTAGTTTTAATAAAGATTAACCAGAAAACCTTCTGATCACCACACGGCGGTAGAGGTCGACTCTAAACCTCTGCCGTTCCATTGAAAAGAGCAGTGATGGAAAAAGATCCCGCAGAATAATCTGCACAATAATGGACATAACGGATCAAAAAAAGCGATCACAAAAAGTGCGGAAATGGCAGCAATTGTCAATTCATCGTATGATGCAATTATCGGAAAGACATTAGCAGGCATCATCTTTCATAAGACTGCTAAAGCTCATCGTCTGGGGGCCAGATGATGAGCTTATTTATCATACGTAGCCCTGATTTCAGCTGCCCTCTACACCGACCAGTCAAACGGCTTTGTACAAGGATCACATTCAAATTTTAGCACCTTACCTAAGCTACGCGCTTTTTTCCCTTTTTTCACAAACACATAAGCGAGATCTAGATACTCTTCCACTTCGTTCCCACTGTCATCCCTCCCCTTTAAGATCACAGAGTAATATTTGCCATCACTGTCTTTTTTATAAAACACTTCGTTAACAGTGACTTTTTTGGGAGTTTCATTGTCACAGCAACTGCACCACAAAATAACAATGGGCTCTTTTTTAAGATAGGTCACTGCCGCCTCTGCCTGGGCCTGTGTCAATGCCTGTAGCTGATCTGCTCTGGACAACAGTGCAGTACATAGAAACAAAAAAAATAAAATGGTCTTTTTCATCTGTATAATTTATTTGTAAATAACATTAGGTACTGGCACAAGCCAACCCTACAACTGGTCGCCTTGTACCTTAGAATAGAATACATATGGAAATTTTTATATTTCAAAGGATCAGCAATACAAATATTGTGCCTTTCATATGCCAAAGACTGGTACGTTTTAAACGATGTTGTAGTAAAGTGTATACTATGCTGACTGACGACCCACTCGAAAGTCTTTAATTTTACAAACGTTTATGCCGTAGCTCCTGTTATCTAGAAGATAACCGAAGTAAACTCTTTGGACTGTAAAACACTCAACATTTAATCTTATGACAGACACGACACATGTGATTATCCACGCGGCCCGGCTGGGCAATCTGGAGGTTCTGGAGGAACTTATACGGCAAAACGCGGATGTAAACTGCCGTGACAGTAAGGGATACACGCCACTGATAATAGCCTGTTATAACAACAGGTATGAAGCAGCAAAATTGCTGCTCGAAGCCGGAGCTGATGTCAACGCACAGGACAATGGTGGCAATACCGCGCTGATGGGGGTAGCATTCAAAGGATACACGGATATTGCTGAACTACTCATACGTTTCGGAGCAAACCTGAATATGCAGCATGGCAATGGTGGGACGGCGCTTATGTTTGCAGCCATGTTTGGCAGAAACGACGTACTCAAGCTCTTGCTCGAAAGCGGAGCAAATAAGGCCTTGCTCGATGTCCGCGGCCTGTCTGTCTTGGACCTGGCTGCACAACAGGGCAATGTTGCAGCCATCGATATCTTGCAAAACTGATGTTTATCTTCACAGCGAAGCCCGCCAAAAAGCGGGCTTCTAATTTTGCGTTTTTTAAGCAGGAACCTGCCTTGGTTTTTCGCGGTCCCAGAATCTGTGCTGTGCAATAGCTTTAATAAATTTATCGGCCAAAGCATCTGGGTTCTCTTCGACAACTATACCTTCAGCCAGCACTGTTTCCTCTGAAAATTCTTCGGGGAGTTTATCGAAAAAATAAGTAGCTTCCAACACCTGGACAGCTTCCTTATCCGCAGCAATTGCTTTGCAATGTTTAAAGGCTTCGTTGAGAAAATGAACTGCATTAGCTTCAGCTTCCAGCGTAGCCACACTATTCTTCCCGCCCGGTACATAAACGGCATCATACAACACCGATGCTCCGGTCAGAAAACTTTCCTCCACAGCTATTTTCGAATTATCCGATGCAATGATCTCACCTAATTTTGGAGCAATGACATGAACAATACCTCCAGCTCCGGTGATCGCATCGCTAATAGCCATCAGAGAAGCCGCGTCAACGCCATCGGCCGCCAGGATAGCAATCTTGCGGCTGACAATACTGTCTTTTATCGTATTCTTCATACTCAAAGCTTCAGACTTCCTCACCTTCCCTTCCACCTGTATAGGTTCATAATCTGCGGGATCTCCATCTGCAGGAATACTATGATTGATCGGCTTTTCGAGTTCTTGAGGGATTTGGAGGCCTAACGCAAATGCAACCCCAGCGGCCAGCCCTTTGTCAATTAAGGATAATATACCGACCATACGCTGCCGCACAGTCACGGTCTTTACCTTTCCGAGTTCAAAGCTGAACGCATCAATGATATGATTTTGCTCAGGCGCAGACTGACTATGGTAAAACAATCTTGCCTGACTGAAATGATCACGGAAGCTGTCGCTTCGTGCACGAACCTTCCTGGCATCAATACGTTCCTGATAGCTGGTAAACCCGCCCTGCGCTTCCTTTACTTGTACCGGATCATTATTACCTAGCGAGTTAGGCCCGTAACTTGTCTTGCCTCTGTCTATCCGCTGCCGCATAAAACCATCACGCTGGTTGTTATGGGAAGCGCTGATCGGCCGATTGATTGGTATCTCATGAAAGTTAGGTCCTCCTAATCGGATCAATTGGGTATCCGTATAAGAAAATAGCCTTCCCTGAAGTAGGGGATCGTTGGTAAAATCTATACCGGGGACAACATTTCCAATATGGAAAGCGACTTGTTCTGTCTCCGCAAAGAAATTATCAGGATTACGGTTCAGTGTCATTTTGCCTATCCGTTGAACGGGCACTAGCTCTTCTGGGATAATTTTTGTCGAGTCCAGCAGATCAAAGTCAAACTTAAATTCATCGGCTTCAGGAACAATCTGTACTCCCAATTCGTATTCTGGGAAAGCGCCACTCTCAATCGCATCCCATAAATCCCGCCGGTGGAAGTCGGGATCCTTTCCCGAGATATTCTGTGCTTCATCCCACGCAACCGAGTGTACCCCCAATAACGGTTTCCAATGGAATTTTACAAAGTTCGCTTCGCCCTTTTCGTTAATAAAACGGAATGTATGTACACCAAAGCCCTCCATCATCCGATAACTTCGCGGGATAGCTCGGTCACTCATCAACCACATGATCATATGTGCGGACTCAGGCATCAACGAAATAAAATCCCAGAAGGTATCATGGGCAGAAGCTGCTTGTGGAATCTCGTTGTCCGGTTCAGGCTTGACAGCATGCACCAGATCAGGAAATTTCATTGCATCCTGAATAAAGAACACGGGCATATTATTACCCACTAGATCGAAATTACCCTCCTGCGTATAGAATTTAACTGCAAACCCGCGTACATCCCGTGCCAGATCGGTAGAGCCTCTGGAGCCTGCGACAGTGGAAAAACGCACAAATACAGGCGTCTCTATTTCTGTATCGTTTAAAAATGCGGCTTTCGTCAGATGCCCAAGAGGCTTATATAGCTTGAAAACGCCATGTGCACCTGAGCCTCGGGCATGTACCACGCGCTCAGGAATACGTTCATGATCGAAATGCGTAATCTTTTCTCTAAAGATAAAATCCTCTAATAGAGTAGCTCCGCGATCTCCAGCACGCAGCGAGTTTTGATCGTCATTTATTTTGACTCCTTGATCGGTAGTCATGTTTTCGCCGGCCGCATCCGATATATGCTGATTTAAGCTTTTGATCTTTTCGTTTTCCGGCTGTTTGGTCTGTTTCGGTTGGGTCTCTCTTTTCTTCGTCATGATACTGTTGATATTTACTCGCCTGCAGCGATATAATTAATTTCATTTTCAGCAACCTCAGTCAATAGCGCATCCGCGGTCTGTTCCTCAGTTAGTGTCTGTTTCAGTAGTACCGCCGCTTCATCTAGACCCAATGTCGTCGCCAGACGAAGTAAGCCCAAATAACTCGCTATCTCATAATGCTCGACTTTTTGTGATGCTAAAATAATCCCAGCATCCCGTGTGGCTGTCCCCGATTCTGTACTTCCTATTACACCTTCCGCCTCCTTTGTCAACCCTTCCATAGCATCACATTTTTTAGCCAGTGCTTCTTTGCCCAGTAATTTAAATACCTGTTCCAGTCTGGCTACATGTCCTGCAGTCTCTTTTAAATGATTTTCGATCGCTGCTGCCAAAGCCGTAGACGTGGCTGCCTTTATCATTTTTGGCAACGACTTAACAAGATGATTTTCTGCCCAGTAGAGGTCCATCAGCCCATCTATAAAAAGTTCCTGAAGTGCAGGTTCAACTGTAGCTGTACCTTTCGTTTTGAACTTTGGCGTTGTTCCAGTTTCATTTTTCATAATCCAACGTTTAGAAATGTTAATAACACTAAGTTTTACTCATATTGAACAAGGGGCGTAGCCGAATCGTTTACTTTTTGTGTCGAATGTCATTCGCCTCCTCCTACATAGTTGTAAAAGTCACAGCGATAAGGTGAAAATTATCAATAAACAAACGTACTCTTTCCGTTATCTTCCGTATTAAATGCTGATCCCATGGCTCAATATCTGTAGACATATCCTGGATAAATTAAACTTTATGGAACAATATAGATTAACAGATTGGCAAAGAATATTAATCGGCGAAGCGTCGGCTGTATTTCTCTTGGAGGTGCTCTTCCGATCACTTCTCATTTTCTTTGTGCTGCAACTCGTAATACGAGGAATGGGCAAACGTATGGCGGGACAGCTTACTATTTCAGAAATGGCGGTGATGATTACATTAGGCGCCACAATAGCAGCACCTATCCAGCTTCCGGATCGTGGACTGATCACGGGAGATTAAAAAACCTATACCCGTTTATTTTTGCAGGCTTTGGCCCATTGTTTCCGCTGACAGCGAGAACAGCTTACCGAATCATTTTCAAATCCGGAAATTACATACCCACAATACATGCATGCAAATGGCCCCTCAGAAGTGCGGATATCTACGCTTTTATAAGAGGAAGGGAATAGCGGCAGGCCGTACTTGACCTCTTCGTCCGGATAGAATAACACACTTAACGTACCATCGATTTCCAAGACACCTTCTTTAACCTGTCCGAGATGTTCCACATTTAAATTTCTTAATTCCGAAAAGAACTCCATTCGGGAAAATGTATTATCATTTTCATGCTTTATATCGAATACGCCATCCTTTACAACCGGTAGGACCTTTCCTTCCAACAACTGGGTAATCTTCTCCGATTTAGAGGTAAGCCAGGTGATTATTTTGTACACACAGATGACACATATAAAAACAATGATCGCATAGAAAATCGGTATATCTTCCTGAAACATGGGATCACCAGCGGCTGAACCCAAGCTTATTATAATAGCCACTTCAAAAACCGTTAATTGGCGAACACCCCTCCTTCCGGAAAGACGTAAAATAACCAATATGATTAGAAACATGATAACTGTTCTTGCCCCGATCTCGACAAGAAAAGACAGTTCTACACCGTCTGTAAAAATTTTCTGAAAATCAATCATAAGATTCGTGTTGGACAGTCTGTCATAACAATCTTCTTTTAATACAATTAACTTCAGAAAAAGTTCCTAATCATAATAAGTCTGTATTGGCCAAAAGTGAAATAAGCTTTTTTTACAGGTCTGCCCAAGGGATTTCATCGATTGAAAAGTATATTGGCAAACCCCGCTCTTTTGCTAGCTTTACATCTCCATCGGCACCTTTCGAATCCCCCTCTATACGTAGCATACAGAAAGCTCATGGTCGGTCAGATCAATGCACCTTTTAATATTATTTAAGATAGACTGGTGATCTATCATTGAACTGGAGCTGAAAGATATGTCATCGGATAGGCTACAGGATTAGAGTCAGAATGAACATATTATTAAAACAAGATATGCATGATTATTTTTCCCAAACTAAAGCACTTGCTCCAAGAATAGCGGCGTCAGCCTCTTCGAGCTCACTGAAGACCAGTTTAACTTTATTTCGAAATAAAGGAAAAAGGTTTCTTTCCATATGTAATTTTGCTGGTTTTAAAATAAAATCGCCGGCCTTGATGACACCGCCAAACAGTAAAATAGCCTCAGGAGAGGAAAACATCACAAAATTTGCCAGTGCTTCCCCGAGCTTCTGTCCTGTGTATCTGAATACTTCTATGGCGATAGGGTCCCCTTTCAAAGCGCATTCGTGTACCGTTTTGGAGTTGATAGCATCTTCAGCATAATCATTCAACATGGATTCGGGAAATTCTGCGCGCATTTTTTTTGCTGTTATCGTTATTCCGGTCGCTGAAGCATAAGCCTCCAGACTCCCCTCTGAGCCTGTACTCCAATGTTTTCTTCCACCGGGCTTGACAATCGTATGTCCTAATTCTCCTGCAAACCCGTCATGTCCATAAATAAGCTTACCACCAGCGACAATACCGCTCCCAACTCCGGTACCTAACGTGATCATAATAAAGTCCTTCATCCCACGGGCAGCACCAAACAGCATTTCACCATAAGCAGCGGCATTGGCATCATTGGTAATTGTACAAGGAATATTAAACTTGGCCGTCATGAGGTCACTAAAGTGAATTACCCCTTTCCAGGGAAGATTGGGAGCATGGTCTATGGTCCCCGTATAATAGTTTGCATCGGGAGCACCCACCCCGATTCCGTCAAAGTTCGTTTCACCACCGGCCATTTGAATTAACGGGTAGGCCTTTTCATAAAGCGCGTCGATAAACTCTTCGACACTTGCGTAATCGTCTGTTTTTATACTTCCTCTTTCAAGTACTTCACCCCGATGATTGACCACACCAAATTTCGTATTGGTACCTCCGATATCTATTCCCAGCGCTACGCGTTTTGATAAATCTATTAATGACATTGTTATTCCTTGTTTCTAAGCCTTAAATTTATAAAAAAGATATTATTTCTGAGAATTAAACGAGATAAACCCAGGAAGGAAAATCATAAATCGCCAGCCCCCTCTCGATGGCAGAACATTTTAATAATTTTTCAAACGCTTTGCTGCTAACTGCTGTTCAATAAAAAGAACTAATTATTACATTCAGTTATTATGTCTACAAACGCATTTGTTCTTGTTGCAGCCCTATTTGTTGTTTTTTACAGTTGTCATAAAGACGACAGTCCTTCGCCCCCCCCATGCTTCCCTAACCGTCAGATTCAAGGATGCTTCAGATCATTATGATGCGGTATATCTGAACATACAAAAAATCTGGACACGTACCTCGTCTGGAAGTGGTACTCTCCAATCAACGACAGAGCCACTCAATATTAGTTCGATAAAGAAAGATACGGTCATTGCACAGGGAAATGTGCCAACGGGCAAAGTTCAGGAAATAATACTCGAATTAGCAAACGAAGGAAATGAACTCTGGACAGCCGGCACGCGCCATCCCTTGAAAATTGACAAAGACAAATATATCGATGTCAAAATGGCCATAGATGCTGAGATTAGCATTAGTCAGATCAATACGCTCTTTCTTGATTTTGATGTGTTAAAATCAATCGCAAGGACCACAGATGGACAATTCGTACTCAATCCTGTTGTAGAAGGTGTACTAATGAGCAACGCGAATGGAGCAATCTCGCATACATATGACGAAGAGTAACGTGAGTCTGCCTAGATATGCAATAAAATCAAAAAAACCGATTATTTTTTCAAACCATCCTTGTCTCCACAGCGTTCTACGAACGAAGATGTTACCTCAGTAACATGCAAACATCAACTTAAAAATATTGTTATGGCAAAATATTCAAAAAAAGCATCAGAGAAAGTAGAAGAAACGATGCACGAGATGAAAGAAGGAAAATTAAAATCGGGTAGCGGCAAAAAAGTCACTTCGAAAAAACAAGCCGTAGCCATAGGACTTTCCGAAGCCAGAAAGGAAGGCGCTAAAGTACCTAAGAAGAAGTCCTAATAGCACCTTCTATCAATTCCTCCTAATGGTAAATTACTCTACATCGTCACCCTGACCGGACTTTGATCAGCTGGGGATAGAAGATAAATATTCACATTATTTCCATTTCGTTTCTTTAGGTAATATTGAATTTTAGTAGTATCTATATTTGTTGCGCCCGAGGATATCCAAATTTTTCTCTGCCCAGCTTCATCTATAGTCACGACAGTATCGCGGCCTCGCACAATGATCTGCTTTGGTCCCGGTTCCATTATTTTCCCCCCCTCTCTGGTCAATATATGCAAGTTGCCATCTTTGTCTATTAAGTTTGTTTTTTTACTGTTACTACAAGATGCCATAAGGGACGAACAACATAATGTCAATATAATTATACGGGATACTGTTTCCATAATTTTAATGTCAGATTGGAAAAGCGAAAACAAAGATGCTGCCAAAAAGCTAATTTGACTAAGCTTTCTAAAAATTTTCCGCGTCATTCTTTAAAAGCTAGTTCTGACGAAAAAGAGGTTACTTATACAGAAGCGGCAATGTCAACATTGATTGGCGCATTCGAAACGAATATCAATGATATTTTTTAAAAAATAACCGTAAAAACGTAATTTTAGAGATCAGTATGGTCCTTATGGAAAGAAAAATTGGTTTAACAAAAACAGCAGGCTGGCAGTTTGGCGTCAGGAAGACTGTAAACGCGCCGTTGGAATACATTTGATCATCGCTAGTGTTTAACCTATCCCAGCTGGAAATTTTTGGTATACCTAAAAAGGTGATACAGCACCTTAAAGACATAAGACGCTTGGCTACGATACATAAGGGTGTTGCCACGGGGCACGGTAGGACCTCCGGAGCAAGGCCGTAGCTTCTGGATCACCGATACATATCTTCCGATGCGGATCATATTGCACAGGCCGATTCAGTTGCATAGCTAAATTAGCCAATATACAACATGCCGTGGATATATGCCCTTCTTCGATATCCGCTATCGGAAGATGGTCATTTTCTATTGCCGAGAGAAGATCTAACATATGTTGCCGCGTAGCGGGCGCTGTATGTAACTCTATGCGCGGCTCTTGCAGATCTTGTGGGAACTTTTCTCTTTCATATACAACCTCTCCCCTTATTGGTAACCCTTCTCCCGTGGGTATATATTCGTATTTCATTACACTTCCTTTTAGCGTACCACGGTCTCCATAAATGATGAATGCCCAGGGATATTCGGGATCAGCCGCATTGCCCCAGGTCCGGTGTTGCCATATACAATTCAGCCCCTCGTATTCAAAGATCGCAGTCTGCGTGTCCGCTATGGTCGACTTCCCGTTCTTCTGTACATATATCCCTCCTGTCGCGCTAATCCTTTTTGGCCATTTCAAATGCAATAGCCAGCGGACGGTATCAAACATATGCATACCCATATCGCCCGTAATGCCATTGCCATATTCCATAAATGTACGCCACCAGCCACCATGAGGCAGCCCGTCATATGGCCGCAATGGTGCTGGACCTGTCCACATGTCGTAATCAAGAAAATCTGGTATGGGCTGTTGCGGAGGGTTACCGTTCTTTCGCATGTGATAATAACAGCACATCTCAACATGGGAAATTTTACCTAGCAGTCCTTGATCAATTACGCGGTCTTTTGCGTTTATCAGATGTGCAGTACTCCGCCGCTGTGTCCCTACCTGTACTTTCCGGTTATATTTTCGAGCACAGCTCAGTATAGCCTCGCCTTCGAGGACATCAACACTGATTGGCTTCTGTAGATAGATATGTGCACCTGAGCGCATAGCGTCGATCGCTTGCCTGGCATGCCAATGATCCGGCGTAGCAATAAGAACCAAGTCCAGTAGGTGGTCGGCAAGCATATCTCTATAATCTTGGTATAACTGTGGATGCTGACCAGATACTTGTCTTTTACTGATGAGCTGCCCCGCCTCCTCCAGATGTTTTTCGTCTACATCACAAACCGCAACGACATCCACATCACGAACTTGTATCAGTCTAAACAAATCGCTCTTTCCATACCAGCCAGCTCCAATAAGTCCAACTTTCATCCGCTTCGAAGGGGTAAGTGATAAACCTTTCGCTTGCAAAGCCGATAACGTAAATAATGCACCGGTGCCTTGAATAAACTTTCTACGGTTTAGATGGTTTTCAATCATGATAATCGGTTTTATCGTCAAGTATAAAGACAACAATTAACGTCCAATAATGTTTAAATGCTGTGCAGCCGATCATCCGCGCTCACCATCTAACCAACGTCAGCTTGTATAACTGCAGCATTCTCCATAAAAAAGCCCTAGAGCGGGGAACTCTAGGGTCTTAGCCATATATTAACCTATTTTATGAAAAGTATTTGCAGTATTAACGCAGTACTTTATAAAATATTTTGTCTGTCTTTGAAATTTTTTAAAAAAATTAAAAATGCTGCTCAGGACTGCTTCTAAAGTTTAGATCAGACTTCAAGAACCATCCATGTGTTTTCACTTTATTTGATGGTCACTGCAAACGCATAGTCATCAGGTGGGAGGCATTGTGAGGCATCACAGGCCTGCCATTCAACGGTTCCTCTCACAGTGGCTGTACCTTTTTTCAAAGCCACCTTTTGCTGAAATATGACTTCGTTGGTAAAGTAACCCACGTCCATTTTGAAAACTTCTTCATGTTTTACTTTAGGTTTTGGTTCTGCCATTTTACCGACCAACGCATAATCAGCGCCTTTTGTAAAAGTGAAAGAAGTCGGAATAGGCCCGTCCTCCTTAACGTGCTGGGAATAGATATGCCAACCATTCTGGATACTGGCTTTAACATATACGACAGCCTCTTTGCTGTTTAATTTCTTGCTGGCCACGGTCCATTTTACGGGCCTGTGAATTTGAGCGAATGCTCCGGTCACTGCAAATATGACTGTGACCATTAACAATAAGAACTTTTTCATTTTTTTATTATTTATTCGGTTTATTTCCTACTTTTTTTCACTCATTACTCTTCTTTTGCCTGCCTTTCTATAACTTTGGTTCGCTTCATCGCGAAACAGATGTAATAAGCTGTTATACGTTATAAATTCATATATACAATAATCGACATACGCCATATAAATTACAACAACACCCTTACATTACAAGAAATTTTATCGACAATTACACCCTATTCAAAATAAAAATCAGTGTTATCTCAGAATTAGCGCATTCCTTATATATTTTTTTTGTTATGATCAGTGCAACCATCCAATAGAGATAAATAGAGTTGAAGGTATAGAAGTGCAAACAACAAACATGTTACAGTTTAATACGAGATATAAAGTTTTTTTGGCATAAAAATAGCAGTATATCAAGCTCATAATTTAGGTTAATAATTGGTTAGATTAAACGTTTGAAGTTCCCCGCTTCAAGCGTTTTTTTTATCAGCAACAGATAGTTTCAAGCATCCAGTCTATGTTAAACATTTTTCAGCGAAAACCGTTAATTTAAGGACAATCAAGTGAACTACACATATAAGGAGACGGAAGTTACAGACAAGGTATAAAATGGAGAACTGCAAAGAATACTGACAGACAGCTGTCATTCACTCCATTAACTTTGTAGTAGTAATTAGGACAGGGTATATGGACAGTTAACATCTATTTACTAAAAATCAATTAAACAAGTTATAAGATGAACACATTGGAACAATTAAAATCTGAACTTCAGAGTGAGTACGAGATTACTAAAAATTTCATTAACCTTTTTCCAGAAGGCAACAATGACTATGCCCCACATGTCAAGAGCATGAAAATGATGCCCTTAGCCACACATCTAGTTGAAGTTTTTGAATGGCCTAACACCATTTTAAAAACTGCGGAACTTGATTTTGCGGCCGGCGAGTATAAACCAACAGTTTTATCAAATAAAGCAGAGCTCGTCGCAAAACTAGAGCAGGATTTTGAGGCGGGAAAGAGAGCCTTAGACCATGCGCATGAGGAAGACTTATATCCCACTTGGACGATTAAAAATGCAGGCCAAACTCTCGCAAGCTGGACGAAATATGGAGCCATCCGACATGCATTAAATCAGATTACACATCACCGTGCACAATTAGGTGTATACTACAGATTGAATGACATCCCTTTGCCTTCAAGTTATGGTCCCTCCGCAGACTCACAAAGCTTTTAAAGAATTTATGTCTAACGTTTAAAACTCATACCGGAAAAGCTAAGGCTCAGGTTAGTACCCTGAGCCTCCAATTTTCGTTTGATTACACCTGATTTTCCGATGGCACTGGTCATCAGTACCCCTTTTTCCGCGACACCTCATTGAGCAAGGGTTGATTATGCATCATCCTTTTATAATTCTCAACCACTTGGCCTACCGAGGATTTTATATTCGTACGGCTCGCCACATGCGGAGTAAGAAATAGGTTTTTAGCTTGCCAGAAAGGATGTTCTTCAGGCAATGGTTCGTGCTGAAATACATCGAGATAAGCTGCTTTTATATTCCCACTGTCCATGGCTTCCAATAAATCCCTATCGACCACATGCCCTCCACGCCCGACGTTAAGCAGAACAGTACCGGGCCCACAGGCCTGAAAAAAGTAGCCATTTAATATTCCGCTCGTATCGGCTGTAAGAGGCAGGATATTGATAATAAAATCGGCGTCTCGAATGGATTCATACAATGAACCTTCTCCAGAAAAGCACGCTATTCCTTCCAGATCCTTCGGCGAACTTGACCAGCCTCGCACATTAAATCCGAAACGGACTAAACCGGTTGCTACATAGCTGCCTATTTTACCCAGACCTAAAACCGTCACTGTAACATCTTCAATAGTCTGATATTCCTGCGGACGCCATCGTTTCAAACATTTATCTGAAAAGTAATCTGGAAAGTTTTTCATAGAACTCAGGATACAGGTTAAGACATGTTCCAACATATCTTTTTGTAGCATGGGATCCACTATTTTACATATGGTAACCTGCTCGGGTAACAAATCTAAATACAGATGATCCACCCCCGCTCCCGCTGACTGTATTACCTTTAAGTTGGGAAATTGATTATGATACCCCTGATCAGGCTTCCACGCCAGAATAAAATCCACTGTTTTGAAATCTTCTATATGGGGATAAATCTCAACTTTTGTTCCCGGTAGCAAGTTTAGGATCTCCGTTTTCCAATCGTTTGAACGTATACCACTAATGACTAATGCAATACTCATATTTCAATCTTATAACCCAAAAGTACAAATTTGTGTTGCCATAGCTTTTGCGAAACGCTCCGTATAAATGACTAACTATGAAAATAAATTCCATTATCGCTGCGTTAGCAACTGTGTCGTTGCTGGGCAGCTGTAGTTCGGACGATACGCCGTCTACACAAAGAACTCCTGTAACTATTAAAATTACCGATGCACCCGCCTATTACGATGCGATCGAGTTAAACATTGACGAGATTGAAATCCGTACAACTTCTGGTAGCGAAAGCATTGATGTCGATGGAGGACCATTTAATATCCTAAACTACACGATGGGAAAGGATACTGTTATTGCCGGAGATGATGTCCCTTCAGGCATGATCCAGGAAATTAGGCTAAAACTCGAGGACGAAGGTAATCAGATATGGGTAGATGGTGTTGCGCACCCGCTCAATACGCCCAGTGGACAATCTTCCGGCGTGAAGATTAAAATTCAGGACGAATTGATCCCTAACGTCGCCTACACACTCTTACTTGATTTTGACGCATCAAAATCCATTGTAAGGACTGGCTATGGACAATATCTACTGAAGCCTGTCATTCGTGCAATTCCGGTGGCTACCTCGGGTGCTATCAGCGGTACTGTGAGTCCTGCAGCTTCATTAGCCCATGTTTTTGCGATCAATGGCACGGACACTGTGGGGACGTTGGCCAATGAAGCAGGCAAATTCTATTTTCCCGGCATGCCCGAAGGGACATATAAGGTTAAGGTGGAACCTTCAGTAGAAAGCTATAACACCACCATTAAAGAGGACGTGCAGGTCGTTAAAGGAAGTGTAACAGACGTCGGTATCATCAACGTCCAGTAGATAACTTTAAACGAAGGAGCTACCAAGCCCCTTTTTGTTTGGCTTCATACCAGCTAGAAGCGTCTGAAACACATCTCAAATTCACAGACTGTCTATTAGGTACCAGCCCAATAATAGTCCGATAGTGAGCATGCATGAGGCGATCAGCGCAATCCCATACGAACCATAAGTAAACGTCTCCTCCTCTATCTGTTTGGCTACCTTCCGATATTTAAGGTAGGCCAATACCACAGTAGCAGCCCCGATCAATACAACCGAGACGCCTACGACTCCTGAATACTCATGTTCGATATCAATCTTCGATCCGGTGTTCAGCATCAATGTAATCTGCCGAATAAATAAGGAGAATTTGACAACAACAAACCCGAACCCCATAATACCGAGACTTGTCGTAATCCATGCCAAAAATGTACGTTCATTGGCCAGGTGGTCATTTATTTTTTTTGAAATATCTTTCTCTATCATCGAATCAGTATTAAACAATCTCTTAACGTAATATCAATAAACCATGTTCCCAGCAATATTGTTTAAAATTGGTGGTGTTTTCGTTCATCTCTGTAAAAAATATCCTCTTTTGTTTCGCTAAAAGTAGATCAATGTTGTTTATCTTTAGTTGGGCTAACCAAAATTATGAGAACAGTAGCCTCGAAGGGACAGCCAATACGACGGTTAACCAATAGTCTAGACTAGATGAACAGTATAATATGAATTTTTTAAACTTCTTGAAAGGCACAAACGGTTTAAGGCAAATAGATGTCAGTGAAGATGAAGATTTCATTGACCTACAGCTGGTCATCGTCAGATACTGGAAAGATGAGGATCATAACCACACAATTCAGGCAAAGGGTCTGTGGGGAAAACAGACTGTGGGGATAGAAATCGGCATCCGTCACGACATGAAATTAGGGATAGTGAATACTGAAGTGGACCGTAAAAGATTCTACAAAGAAGGAATATGGTTTCGTTCCATAGGAGAATTAAGTGACAATTTCACCAAGGCACTAAGTACAATGTTTAAAGCAGAATCAACAGATTCCAGGATGTGCAGTTCTGTGGCATCCCTGGCCTTTGTACTGAGTGGTCACCCCGAATATTTTGAAGAGGATTACATCAAAACGAAAGTCTTCTTTGACGAAGCCAATGAAAAGCAACAATATGCTGAATGGTATATTAATATAGATCTCAAGAACAAAATACTTGAACTAAGAGAAAAAGACCCCCAATACAGAAAAAATATTATTAATATACTGACGAATGCGTAGATTTGAACGGATTCATTTGCTTTAAGCAGGGATTAAAAAATAGATCATTCAAAGTCTAAAAAAAATGCCGAAAAAAAACGCTCCCATCCCATTACATCTATTTCCAGAAGAGTTTAAACCGGGAATCGTAATAAAGAAAACGGCTGTCAAAAATTTACCTGTGAATCGCTTGGACGAAGCACATCGAGATGATTATTATCTATTTCTAATCCTGGAAAAAGGAACAGGTCTATTTGAGATCGATTTTCAGCAATTTCACCTCGGTTCGTCCTCCGTTATGATCATCCAACCTTATCAGGTTCATCGCGGTATAGCTATGGATTATAACGCGTTCTCGGTGCTCATGATAAGTACAGAGAACATAAATCCTGACTATGTCAACCTATTGAAGGACATCGGACCAATTCAGCCTCTTGCCCTTGCCCAGGATACCTTCAAAGTATTGACTGACATTGTCGATCTGTGTCTGCTGCTGAGCGATAGACAACGTGAAAAATTATACACTTCCTTGTTGACAGATAGCTGCAACACCTTAGTGGCATTTATTATTTCACAGTATTTAATGAAATCAAGGAAAGCCGAACCTCAGAACAGGACTGAAATCGTGTGGAAAGAATTTAAGGTTTTATTGGAAAGCGATTTCATTCAAACAAAACAGCCGATGCACTATGCGGAAAAACTCAAAATATCCACCGCATATCTCAACGAATGCGTTAAAAGATCGACGGGGAAACCAGTTTCTTATCATATCCAGCAACGCGTAATTCTTGAAGCCAAACGCTTACTCTATCATTCCAACCAATCCATTAAGGAAATTGCCACCACCCTCGGATATGAGGACTACCACTATTTTTGCCGTGTCTTTGCTAAGGCTGTTGGCGTGACAGCATCGGCATTTAGAAAACGAAACCTCGAATAGTCCAACACTTACCGCTGTTTATCCCTTTTTGCAATCGAGAGATTGGCATTTCTTTGTATCATAAATTTTAACGTTATGCCAACAGCTCCCAAATGGATAAACGACGTATTAGAAAAAATAGCACCATCTTTAATGCGTGAAGTCGCCGTTATAGACAGTCTTTATCTGAATGCGCACATCAAAAAAATAATACTGAAGGGTGATTTTCCTGATTTAAAGTTCGAGCCCAACTTTACCATTGCTTTCCGTGTGAATGCAACTGATTCACGACACTATACCGTGTCCTATGGTGATGCCAACACCGGTATCATAGAGGTCATCGTGCATCTTCATGGAAATGCTGTAGGGGCCAACTTTGTGGATCAGCTGCCGGTAGGCACGAAAAACATGAAAATCGCTGTTTTGGGATGCCCTAAATTTTATAATCCCAATACGCAACGTCATATCGTTGTTGGCGATGAGACATCATTGGGTCTCATGGTAAGTTTATTGGCTGCCTTCGAAAAAAACAACAATCTTTTCCAATTTCTAATCGAACTGGACGATGAAAATTTGGAAATACCAGCGTTGCTGGGCCTAAAAAATTACACTGTTTTCTCCAAACATGGTGTTTTTAGGGACGAAGACAGGATTCGGCAGCTCCCAGTTTTTAAGGATCATAAATGGGAAGAATCAAATATACTACTAAGCGGAAATGTCAGGTCCTTGCAAAATTTTAGAAAGGTGCTTAAAACCAGTAAACACCGTGGAAAAATTTACGCGAAGGGATTCTGGATGGAAGGAAAAAAAGGTTTATAAAAAAAAAAGTAATCGATAATGAAATATTTTATGGCCGACCCCTTGGGCCAACCAACGAATGAGCTGTTTTTTGAGCTAGCAAACTTCTTATGGGACAATGGAAACGACGTCTTTATCGCAAGCAATATCATCTGTAACTGGTAAAGAGATAGACGCGAAGCAATTTGACTATACGGTCTCATTAGTACTTCAGCATAATAGCATAGAGACTCTCTTTGCTACTCATCATTCTATCATATGTACCTACTTTAATCAGGTACCTCAAAACATCCCTGCATTGATTGTTGCAAACGATGGAATTTACACCGATTCCATACCTTATCCTTACAAAATCTTTGCTATGGAAGGATTGAACCAATCGACCTTGGCACAATTCTTCGACTGGTGCCGGAAATTTAACTTTTTCATTTAGTAATAATGCACGGAACAGATTAGATATAAGCGCCTGATCTTGACATATGAACAAAAAAGCGTATTTTTTACCCGAAACAAAACCCGTATTTTACCCATGATGCTCGTATTTGTTTTTTGTTAATTTAGCCGAACCTTTTTTCAAAAACACGGTAAGATGGCAAATAAAACAATACTTATGCTCGACGATGATAGGCATGTTCTTGAAATATGTTCGATTATTCTCGAAACAAACGGTTACCATGTTGAAGTATCAGAAACCTCTCACGATATCATAGAAAAAGTGGAAGCAGTGCAACCAGATCTTATATTGATGGACAATTGGATTCCAAAGATTGGTGGAATAGAGGCTACACGACTTCTCAAGTCACACCCAACCTTCCGCGATATCCCTGTTATCTACCTTTCTGCAAATACCGATATTGAGCAACTCGCCCTGCAGGCTGGTGCGGACAGCTATTTGGCAAAACCATTTAATCTGGAAGACTTAGAGAACATGGTCGCCGATCTGCTTTGTTGTTCATAATAAGAACGCTAAACTTACGCGTAAATAGTAAAGGGGAATGCTTCCCCCTTACTCAACTGAATCACTTATAAAAATATGGAAATACGTATTGTCAATTATCAAGCTCGTTTTCACGCATCACCTTGATTGTATTATAGGCATCTAACTGTTTGTTTAATTGCATTCTTATTAAATTCGTCACATTTACCGATATTTGGTCACTATCCTCAGCCAAGGTTCTTTGATAGCTTTCCTTGAAAGCATCTTCTCCTTTTTCACAGCTTTCGAGTAAACTTTTCCTGTCGTTGCCCGATATGCTAACTTTAATGCTCATCCATAAACGAAAGAGCTTTCCGCTTATCATAGTATCTTCAGAAGGCTCTTTACCAGCAAGCCTAACATATGGCGACAGCTCCGCTACAAACTGTTCAGATTGCGCAATATGGCGTCTGAAAATTTCATCTAAATCGCGGATCTCCAATTTTTTTGCCAACGTTAGCGCATCCTTATAACCTTCAATCCGATCATTGTTGATTTTAATCAGGTCATTGATGATGGCTGGATTGTTTATTTGTATGTCCATAACCCTGCGATGTTCTTTTCTGAAGGACAAAGAGAATGCTCTATTAGTTCGAGCATTAATTAAATCAAGTATTTAAAACACCATCTCGGTATTATTACGAGCATTTACCAAACTCAGGCCGTTGAGGCGATGAGGATGGTACAGCACAATCATTCGGTAATTAACCTAAGGCAAAGGGAAAAAGTAAAACGAGTTGTAGGGAGCTAAACAAGTAAGATGATTTACTATAAACTAAATTGTACGATAAGCGGTTCTTATGCTAACCGTCATTAAACAGCAAACGGTGTTCATCAAAGAGTCATTGGATATGTCAAATAAAGAAAATGTAAATGAAACTGTTGAAGAGGATGTGCTACCTTTGATTTATAGCGCGCTTGACGCCAGTTCCGCCGGTATTATCATTACAGACAATCGGCGCATCGTGTTGAGCTCGAAGGGCAGTATAAAGACCGGATCCTGTTGGCGATTGATGACATTACAGAGCGCCGCTCAATCGAGAAAAGAAAGGACGATTTTCTATCCATAGCAAGCCATGAATTGAAAACACCATTAACGGCTCTCAAAGGTTATATACAGATGGTTAAAAAATTCCTTCCTCAGGATAATGGAAAGCTTGCAGAAATAATCCAAAAATCCGATATTCAGCTCGACCGGCTCAATAAGCTTATGATAGAGCTATTGGAGGTGTCTAAAATACAATCTGGAAAGCTCGACGTACACCATAAAAAGTTTGATTTTTCAAAAATGGTTCAAGAAGCCATCGAACAGCTACAGTTTAACACGGACCAGCATCAGATTTTTCTAACAGCTGCCCATAATATCATATATAATGGCGACGAAACCAAACTGAATCAGGTCGTTGCAAACTTAATTTCAAATGCGATTAAATATTCACCGCAGGCGAACCGCGTTGATGTACATTTAACCGAGGTGAACGGCCATATTAAATTTTCGGTCACAGATTACGGTTTAGGTATCGCCAGCGAGGACCAAAAAAAGATCTTCGAACGATTTTATCGTGTCAGCGACATCAAGCAAAAAATAGCAGGAATGGGCATCGGCCTATATATTTGCCAAGAAATTATAAAACAGCATCACGGAGAACTATGGGTCGACAGTAAAGTAGGTCAGGGGTCGACATTTAGTTTTATTCTCCCAAACACTTAAAATTATATGAATCAAAAGAAAATATTCATCTGCGATGATGATAAAGGTATTACGGATATGCTCGAATTAGTGTTAGAATATTATGGTTTTGCCCCAATTGTGGAAACCGATAGCGTCAATGCCTTTGAGAAAATACGTGAATCGAAACCCGACCTGATCATAGTCGACCTATGGATGCCCATTATTTCGGGAGATCAGTTGATCAGAAAAATCCGAAACAGTGACGAATTAAAAAATATTTTTATACTCTGTATATCGGCTAGCCGTGATGGTGAGGAAGTTGCTTCCGGAGCAGGAGCTGACCTATTCCTTCCCAAACCTTTTGATATGGATGAACTAATCACTATCATTAAACAGGCTATACCAGAAAAATAAGGTTTATCTGTGATGTGCTACCAACAGAATAGAAAAGTATTATTAATCAAAAATCACATCTCCTCACTTTTATTATACAGGGTGCTTCTATACGTAATGCCCCACTTTGCGATCTCTTCAATAATCGGCCCCAGTGTTTTTCCACATTCAGTCAGCTCATACTCGACAGTGAGTGGCTTTGTATGCAATACAGTCCTTCTAATCAGATGATTCATTTCCAAGTCCTGCAGCTCCTTTGACAACATCTTGGCGCCGATCCCCTCCACTTCGCGCAACAATTCCATAAACCGCAGCTTGTCGACCAACATCAGTGTGCCGATAATATGGAACTTCCATTTGCCTGCTAAGATTTCCATCGCATCCTTTATCGCCAGCACCCTTGTTTTACACACATCAGAGGTACTTAGGCTCGCCTCTTTTTTCATACGCTTTGATCTATTTTCTACAAAAATACTGAATTGAAGAGTTTTAAACTACTTTCCAAAAGGAAAGTAGTTTCCTTAAGGAAACTAATACCTAAAATAAACTATCTATAAGTTACCTTTGTATCGACACATTACAAAGAAATGAAATTGGCATGATTGATGCCCGTCGATACGCAGACAACAAAACGATAAAAACACATAAAAATAAAACGACAAAGATGAAAAAACAATTAATCTCAGGTTTAGCTGTTATCCTTCTTTTGGCCTCCTGCCAGAACACAAACGGCGATAAAGCAACTACAACAACGGCGCAGGAAGTAACCGAGCAAAAAGGACAGACCTATACCGTAGAAGCGGACAAAAGTAGTTTGAAATGGACAGGTTATCATAAAGGGGGCTTAAATCCTCGTTATGGAATCTTAAAAAGCGAAGGAGCCCTTTCTGCAGAAAACAATCAGATTACTGGCGGTACCTTCACAATCGACGTCAACTCCATCCTTACCGATACGGCTTCAGTAGATCCTACAACAGCCGGCGGTAAAAAATCGACCGATCTGGATGCTCACTTAAAGAGCGCAGACTTCTTCGATACCGCTAAATACCCTACAGCAAAATTTGAAATTACCAAAGTCGCCCCATTTGACGCTACAAAAGAAAAAAGCGTTGTGGCTGATGCAACAAATACGGTTAGTGGTAACCTAACGATCAAAGACAAAACAGTAAACGTTACCTTCCCTGCCAAAATCACTTTCAATGGTGACGAAGTAAATTTCTATTCGAAATTTACTATTCAGAGACAAGACTGGGGACTTACTTATGGTACCGAAGGTAATCCGCAAGACTGGATGATCGCCCAGAATGTGGATATCGAACTTAATGTTGTTGCAAAATCAAGCAAATAAAGCACCCGTAACCAGGGAATAATTATTCGATTAATACGAATAAGTAGGCTTCAAGGAGCCTACTTATTTTTTTATCCCTTCTTCGCCTCGACTTCCATTTTTTTCTTTAGCCGCTGTTTTGCTTTTTTAATAGCCTCGGCTGAAACACACAAGAGCTCACTCATACTTGAGTTGTTCAAACCCAGCTTTTGAAGCGCAAGTATGCGTAAGTCATTATCTGTTATTCGTGGATAGGTCTCCTTCATTTGTGTTAAATATCTCGGGTAGACCTTATCAAATACATGTTTAAATTTAAGCCACCGTTCGTCAGTCATAATATGCGACTGAAGCATATTGCTCAAGCTATCTGATATTTGAGCAATATATTCCGGATCACGTTGTGACGCGATTTCAATTTCCTGTCTTAGCTGCTGGATGAGGGTATCATTCTTTTTGATAGTTTCGGTAAACTCTTCCAAGGAATTTCTCAAAATGCTAAGCTCCTGATCGACCAACTGTTTTTCGTAAGTTAGAGTTAGCCTATCCTTCTCCACAATAGCATGCTGCATCTTTATTTTCGTCTTTGATCTGTTAATAAGTAGCAGAACAATTACGAACATCAGTAACAGAAAAACGGCAAGAAATTGATAAATACGTTTTGTCTGTAACCTTTTTTCTTCCGTATCCCGAATCGCCCGGTCATAACGTTCTGTCTCCCGCTGCCAAATAGCTTTCTGAATCGCCTTATCATTTATTCGTGTTTCCAAGGAGTCTTTCAATAAGAGATATAAACGCAGTTGCTTAAGTTCTTCAGTCTGCTGCCCCAGTCCACGGGCAATATCTGAGCGTAATTTGGCCACGTCCATTCTGTACTGCAGGTAGTAGGGTTTTTCTTCCAACAACTGTGCCCCGGCAGCAACATACTTCTGGGCCAATTGCCACTCGCTGAGTACAACATACCACCTTGCCAAATTTAAATTTGCGCGCATGGCATCCTTACTTTCATTATAACGGGTGGAAAGATCGATATTCTGTTCCATTAATGCAATGGCCTTTAGCCTGTCACCGGCTTTCCAAGCCTGCTCACCCAGATTTCCTGAAATTATTCCAATCCATACTGAATCTTTGGCCAGTCTTGCTTCCTGCATCGCTTTCTTAAAGTAGCTTCGCGCCTGATCGTTGATTGAGTCCTTCGCAAGATAAACAGCTATAGCGTTAATCAAATCGATACGCGGCCTTGATGCAGCTTTCGAAAAAGAGAGCGCGTCCTTTAAATACTGCACTGCACTCCGCTGATCCCCGATATAGCTACAACCAATAACTTTTCATCGTTAAGGTTGCTTCAAATATTGAGGACAAAAACAAACGCGAAACAAATCCTTACACGAGCAGAGTACTATAATCGTAAATATTTTTGTTAAGGCTAATATGACTCACTGAGCATGTATCCATACCCAGTCCTCGCCCATAAATATAAGCATTATCCTTTTAAGAAAAACAGATATATCATTAAAATTGTATTGTCTCCCTTACATCCTTGACATTATGCAGTCTATTCCCCTCCCCTTGGAAATTGCAGTTAAACCGTACTTGTGGTCGGCGCGAGAAGCAAGTTTCTCATCGATTAGGAGGAAAATAAGCGATTTGTTACCTTAGTAAATACAACAGCCTTAAAGATGCATTTGACAATTAGACCAGCAGAACAAAATGATGCTGCATTCGTGCCCAGCATCATGTTACAAGCAATGGAAGATATCGTCTTCCGGTATATACGACAGCACAACAAAGAAGAAGCGATTCGGTTTCTGACACAACTTTTTGTCGAGTCAAAGAACTTATATAGTTACGAAAATACGTTCGTAGCCGTGGATGATGCAGGGACAGTCTTGGGGACATTGACAGGATACAACGGCGACCATTTTACCCAATTGCGTCAGCCTGTTCTGGACTTAATACAACGCCTATATGAAAACGATCTTGTTCCTGAAGCTGAAACCACAGGACATGAATATTATATTGATTCAATTGCCGTTTCACCATTGGCCAGAGGCAAAGGAATAGGGACTGAATTATTGACGCATGCCATCAACTATGCTCAGCGTTCCGGATATGAACAAGTGGGCCTATTAGTGGATCTGAAAAACCCCAGTGCGCAGAAGCTTTATGAACGGCTGGGCTTTAAACCAGGCCATAAGACCTACCTTATGGGTGCTGCATATTACCATATGCACATTTCACTCCTTTAGATATTGTCCTACGATAACATAGGCCATACGCTCCAAATTCCGATGGGGACAAAAGTTACAATTAAATTAAAAGTGTTGTTATATACAGCTATGCTTTTTGTATTTTTGCTCCGGAAAATTTTCGATCTAAACCCGAGCAAAAATACAATAAGGAAACTTTAGCTTATCCAAATAATGGAGTTAGATCGCAATACCCGAAAGATTGCAAAAAAAGGGAAATACAATAAAGGCATCTTTTAATTTATAAATAGTACAAGAATCAGAATAGATTGCTCACACAAGCAATTTATTCTGCTTGTAAATTTGCAAAATAAAATGAAAAATCAATTTCATAGACAGCTAAGGATTTATAGATATGTGATTTACCGCGAAACATTAGTTGATCCGCGGGAACATTTTTGGTCATTCGTTGGTGCTTTTGTTGGCATATTTATCATTGCTTTGATTCAGTCGCTCCACCTGCCCGCTCTGGAGAATATCTTTTTGATTGGATCCTTTGGAGCCTCTTCTGTTCTGGTATATGGAGCTATACAAAGCCCGCTCGCTCAGCCCCGAAACTTGATCGGCGGGCATGTGGTTTCGGCACTTGCCGGTGTAACCGTAGCCCAAATTCTTCCAGATATTATATGGCTCACCGCCCCTTTTGCGGTGGCTCTGTCGATTGTCTGCATGCAGCATACCCGGACATTACACCCTCCCGGTGGCGCTACAGCTTTAATCGCCGTAAGTAGTGGAACCAAGATCTCATCCATGGGCTACTGGTACGTACTGAGCCCCGTGCTTTCAGGTTGCCTCATTTTATTTGTCGTGGCACTTTTGTTTAATAATATTACCAAAAACCGCCACTATCCTGTTAAAATGTCGCGTTTACGCAGATCAAGAAGAGAACATCTGAAAAAGAGATTTGAACGCATCAAGCAAACGGCGAGTCCATCCTCCTAACGTTTTAAAAACTGGTATACCATCAAATGACAATAACGGCCAATGAGAAAGCGAAACTATTTTTCCCATCGGTAATATTACGAAGCAGGCAACTTGCTCATATCCATATAAAATATTTCCCAGGTATGGCCGTCATAATCTTCTATTTTTCTTACCTGCATAAACCCATGGTCAAGCATCGGCATAGGTTCGATACCACCGGCTTTCAGTCCCTTTTCGACAATCTCATTTACGCGGGATACACTCTCTACCGATAGCGCGAATAATCCGGAAATATGATCTCTTGTGTCCGCCAGAGGTTTGTTTGTAAAGGTCCTGAATTTGTCATGCGAAAGCAGCATCACAAAGATATGCTCGCTCCAAACCATACATTTCCCATCGTTATCCGAAAATTGTGGATTATTTTCAAATCCCAACTGCGTATAAAAATCCATTGATCTGTTGACATCGGCTACAGCGAGATTAATAAATACCTGTTTCATCTTTTAAAAATTTTAATTGTTACTGATACATCAAATTTGCGAATTACAGGCAAGAAAAAGCTTAGCATATGCCAAGAAGTGAAGAAAACAACTCGAATACGCATCACTTGGAAAGTTCCGCCAGTTCTTCCGGCGAAAAGATATGCTCTCCCTTAAGATAGCTATTGGCATCCTTCAAATACGTATAAATAATTTTTCGAGCTTCTGGATCGGGCAATTTCCGTAAATTTTTCACCAAAAATTGCTTATCGCGAAGCCTGTCTTTGTGATAATTGAGGAATGAAGGTGCGTGCGTCTGAACACTCCAACGAATGAAGCGCAGATCGACATTGTCTGGGTATTTTATAATAACGGACTCCAATAACTTTTTCCCTTTTTTAAATTGCCCCAACTTTGAAAAAGGGTTTCCCATGTGTTTCGCCCAAAGAATTTCATAAGCAGCTAGATAACCTTTTTCCGTCGCCGTACTTGCGGACGATTCCAGCGTTTTCAGGTTGGCTTCACATAGTTTTTTATTCTTTACGGCTTTTGCATAATCAGCTCGCATTTTATCTATATTAACTTGACCTATAACGCAAAGCGTACTGAATATAAAGTATGTACAAACAAGAAATCGTATAACCATGCTAAATATTTTTAAAGTCATCTATCATCCGACACCAATGCCAAAAATCGAAAGCTAAACAGCGTGGGACTTTTTGTCCAAGTTATATAAGCTTCTTAATACGCCGATCTTTACTTTTGTTGATATAACAATGCGCACTGCTCTACAGTTTCTTATTTTTCATCTTTATTTCTATACCTCCCTTTCCACCGGGTCAATGAGATCAACAGCAGGCCGACAGCTAAAAAAACAAAAGTAATCACGAGGCTGTTGAGCAAAACATGTTGGATACCCAACTCTGTCACGTCTACGAAAGGATAAGGATAAAAGTCGGATAACACACCATGACTCAATGTATATAATAAATAAACCAGTGGAAATAACAGCCAATAGCAAACCAATTTCCAATTCAAGCTACGTTTTGCAGCAAAACTCCACCAATAGAAAGAGAACAAACAGGGAATCACAACATGCAGCAACTCATCCACCAATTTCAGCAGTCCTTGTGGCTGCACCAAAAAACGCAGCACAGCATTATAAATAAGACCTACAATCACTATGTATAACGTGATGGCAGTTACCACCGCAGAGCTATCAAGAAAACGCTCCTGACGATGCTTTGGTGAGAAAACAACATAGCTACAATGTAAAGCAACCAATGCATTGCTAAGTACAGTAAAGTAACTAAAAAACCGCACGACATATGCCGCGCCGCTTACGTTCGCCCCCCGCAAGCCCATTACAAACTGCATGATTAGTGCGAACCACGCCAACCCTCCGGTAGTCGCAGCAAAAATTAACTTTGATCGATTTCGATACAGCATAATTAATCAGCTATGCACATTCTAATATAAATATTTTCCACATACAATCCATTGGTCAGAGGACAGTTTTTGGTTTTTCCACGACTGTAAACCACGATTCTGCCTAGGTCATCGACTTTATTTTTACGGCTTAAAGCCGTCTATAGTTATGCGAATGGTGAATTTGACAATCATCCCGCAATCGAAATAATGCAAATTGCAAATCAATAGCATTTCTTTACTCACAATTATTATTTTTACCGAACAGAAAAATTAAAGATGATAACAGTAGCCATCATAGAAGACGAACCTGCGATTCGCAAAGAAATAGCTTATCTTTTAGAACAGGAAAAAGATATTGAGGTCGTTGGCTGGGCTGACAGCGTGACAACAGCGATAAAGCTAATGGAAGAAAAGCAACCAAATATAGCCTTAATGGATATACAGCTTCGCGATGGCACTGCTTTCGATCTGTTAAGGAAGCTGACCTCCATCCCGCAGAATGTCATATTTATCACGGCGTACAATCATTACGCAATCAAAGCGATTAAATATGGGGCATTAGACTATCTGTTGAAGCCCATTGACCAGGATGAACTTAAAGAAGCATTACAACGTTATCGCCGCCGAAGTGAGAATAATCCGCAATGGATGCGCCAGCTTTCGATGGCAAACAGCGCAATGCACGGCGTCGAATTACCAGATAATATTGCGCTAACATCGATTCATCAAGTGCGGATTGTGGCCGTGCATGATATTCTTTATTGTAAGGGAGATGGCCCGTATACCTTCTTTTTCCTCAATGATGGAACAAAAGAGCTGATATCAAAGCCGCTCAAATATTATGAGGAACTATTGCCTTCTCCTTATTTTTTACGGACGCATCAGTCCTATCTCGTAAACCGGAAATACATCACCGGTGTAAACCGTTCGGAGTATATCGTCCTGAAAAATAAAGAAGAGATACCTATCTCTTCGCGTAGGAAAAACGTCATTTTAAACCAGCTTTTCCCCGAAAAATGAAATATTTTCTACAGTCTGCAATCGTCCTGCTGACGGGATTTTATATAATTGCATGCAGCAATAGATCTGCCTTCTTAACCTCCGCCCCGGATAGCATTTCAACAGCGGTTGAACAGCTGGAGGAGATAAAATTGACTGCTCACAATGGCGATTCACTCAAAAAAGCCTGGTTGCTCCTGAATCATAGTCCCCTTGTAAAAAAGGACACTGTGCTGTCGGCTACAGTGAAATATAACCTCGCTCGACTATATGCAATGCTTCAGCAGGACTCTGCCAATATATTTATCGAACAGGCGCTGGAAATTATTGAACCAACCTCGGGCAACCTCAAATATAAAGCACTTATTTATAATGGTGTAGGCAATATCCGCAGTATGGAAGCAAAGGAAAGAGAAGCGGGCTTTTATTACAACAAAGCAGCCGCAATAGTGTTGTCGGACACAACAACTGGTCTGTCATCCGAAGCAAAATCTGCCATGCTGCTGTCTGCTGCACAAAATAACCTCAGCACCTTCCAATACAATCTTGCTGAAAAGATGAATCTGGCTGCAATCCCCCTATCGGAGTCACTTCCTGCAGGACATATTATTCATCAGCGGGTATATGTGCAGATGATACAGACATTAAATGCGTTGCACCGACCTGCGCAAGATATGGCCCCCTACTTACATAAGCTCGAACAACTCCATCAGAAATATCCTGACAAATATAATATCAGCTTTCTGTATGATTCAAAAATCCAGTATTTTGAAACTACAGAACAACAAGATTCACTACTGCATTATCAACTACTGAAAATAGCAATAGACGAACAACAGAGCAAGATAGTGCAATCAACTGTCCTGCTTAACAACCTTTTTGTAAACTACTGCAACGTTTCGGCTATATACGTGCTTTTCAAAAAGCCCGCAGCCGCAGCGCAATTCCTGATGAAAGCAAAAAAGCTAAGGTCCCATTTTCCGAAACTTATCTTTCCCAATAACGAGATTCTATTTCAAAAAAGTTCTGCCGAACTATTTCGTCTGCAAGGTAAAAAAGATGAAGCTCTGAGCGTACTTAACACCGTCGTTCAGCTACAGAAAGACATTTATCAATCGGAAAACACGCAGGCTATCGCTGAAATGAACGCGCTCTACCAGCTTCAGGCCAAAGATCAGTCCATTCGTCTGCTGAACGAAAATATTAAGATCAATAAACTCCAGCTTCAACAAAACCAGCTATGGTTGGCTGTTTCCTCACTGACTCTTATTTTATTGGCCGTCACATTGTCGTTCCTATACTATAGATCCCGCCAGCGGCGCATAAGACAGGCGAAAGAAAAAGTACTGTTACAGCAACAATTATTACGTACACAGATGGAGCCGCATTTCATTTTCAATACCCTGGCAGCGGTACAGAGCTTTGTCCGACTAGACAAAAAGGAAAGTGCGATTAAGTATCTAAATCGCTTCAGCCGCCTCCTTCGGAGCAATCTTGAATTAAGCCGCGAAAATCTGGTTCCGTTAAATGAGGAAATCGATGCACTTGAAAATTATCTGTCATTACAACGGATGCGGTTTGAGGAGACCTTCACCTATACGATTGTACAGCCCGAAGATCAGGACCTCAGCGCCATTATGCTACCTCCGATGCTCATTCAGCCCTATGTGGAAAATGCTATTCTCCACGGTGTGGATTTAGATGCAGGTAACGGGCAGCTTGAGATCCTTTTCCAGGTACTGGATGATGTATTATATGTTGAAATCACAGATAGCGGCAAGTCCACATGTGAACCTTCAGATAGGACCCACCGCTCGCTTTCCGGAACAATCAGCCACGAACGCATACAGCTGTTAGGCCAGAAAGCGTCCATAAAAATCACCAAAAGAGATGAGGGTGGCACACTTGTCGCTCTGACAATTCCCATTACGCCCTAAGTACTCAGGAGCCGTGCAGCATTGATCTCATGGTAATTGACTACACGCCGTGAGATGACCGTAAATAGCTGTCTAACACTGAAATAAACGCTTTTTATGGGATCAGAGCCAAATATACTGTACCAGCTTCTCTATGATTATTTCTTCGTTAATTTATCCAGGAGCATTTTCATATAGAATCCACCGACCACACTACGTGCTTTGAAATTCTCTCGTACACCTGTATTCGCATCATAAAAATCATTCAGCGGAACGCGTGATGTTGTTTGAAGCGCATGCTTATATACAGGCTGCACCAAAGCTTCAAATTCCGCCCGTGTAGGTGCAAATGTCGCCGTCCACAGAATCCAGTCATTTTTTGTATAGGCTTTCCGGCTATCTAAGGGAATACCAAATTTATTTTGCTTAGTGAGATAGTATTTGATCTCTTTATTATATACTTCTTGCGGAAACAGGTTAAGACCTAAAACTTTGTCCCATATCAAATTATATTTTTGGCTCCAAGTATTTTTGTCATCGAAAGTCAACGCATAATGATCGCCAGCGTCGGCCATCTCCATCCACTTTGGCACCATCTGCTCGGCAATAGCGCGGTATTTTTTTGCAGTTTCCAGTTCGCCGATAGCATCCGCCATTTGCGCGTAGCATGCAATGCCGACGATAGCCTTGACCGATAAATTCGCATTGCGCGCAAGGTGACCGGCAAAGTCATCGGTGCACAATTGTGTTTTGGGATCAAAGCCCTCTTTTACGAGGTAATCGACCCAGTCAGTAAGTGTTTTCCAGTGTTTTCGTGCATAACTGCCATCGCGTTGAACCTTTGTAATCGCCGCGGTCAAAATAATCATATTCCCAGATTCCTCAACAGGCATCGGCTCACCATAGGTCTGTCCATTGGCCTTTGGATACGTTCCCAGATCATGTGCCGCCCAAGGATGAGGGTATTTACCGCTTTCACTAAAGTAGAAAATACCATTCAACATCCCTTTTAGCAGTTCAGGGTTATAGATAAGATAAAGCGGTGCCGAAGGATAGGTCACGTCAACAGTATTGATAAAACCTCCACTATTATTCTCTTTAGAAAGCCAAAGCAATTCGTTTTCGGGGCTCTTTACCAAAGTATGCGCTGCTATACTCTGACGATAAGCCAATGTCGTCAGATGTGCATAGCCTTCACCTCCAGATTTTACCGCGCCAGCATATACGGCCCTGTCAAAAGCGATACATTTATCCATAACCCTTTGGTAATCTGTAGCCGCCGCCGCAAGCTGGTTTTCGAACGTCTCCGTCCCCGAATTATTCCACCAGGGCCTTAAATTGTTGTTGAAATATTGAATAGCAAAGACCTCATCGTACCCCAGCTCAACAAAGCGCTCTACCTCTTTTTTTCCCACTGTCCCGAAGGGTATTATCGTATTTAATGCCAATGATGTTCCTTTCAGCTTTGCTACAGCAGCTCCGTCTTTCCTAAAAAGATCAATTGCCTCAGCGCCAGAACTTACAAACTGACGTACAGCATCCTTTTTAGGCGACGCCACGTAAAAATACCCCCAGTCTATTCGCATGTCATCGGCTCCCTTCTGCAATACAGGCTGTTCGGTTGTCCCAGCCTTTAGAATTGACATGTCTGCGGTTTCATATTTTTCGGCGAGCACCTCCTGCGACGGTTTATACACGGCAATATTGGTTGAGGCACTGAGAAAAACTTTGACAGCGTGTTGCTTTCCATCGTTTGATTTTACTTGATAACTGATATAGGATACTGGCCTCGACAGGAGCTTTAGATCATCCAGCAAGAGTGGCGAAGTAAAACTTAACTTCAGGTCGATCTTGCCCGCCTGAAAATTATAAATAGTCCGTGTTGCCGTAATCTCCACATCTTTCTGTACTGCCAGCTCTACTTTAGGACCGCTCTCCTTCAGCCTGTCCACCAGGCCGAAATCCAGATAACGCCCGCCTGCAGTATTGCGTAAATAGATCGCTAGCTGATTTTCTCCAGCGTTCAGATCGTTTTTATCAATAGGTAAATACTCAAAAGAGTTTGTCCAACCCGTCTTCTGATAGATTTTTTTCCCGTTCAGAAACACCTCGACGTTGTCATCGTGGTTTAGTTTCAGGAAAAGTTCGTTGATAGTTTGTGGATCGTCTACCTGAAATGTGCGCCGCACCCAAATGGCATCCGATTTCCAAAGCGTCTTTACCTGCTTTTCATCATCTCCGATTGGTGCAGTTCCAGATTTCCATCCATCTGCCTGATAGGAAGCCGAAAGCCAATTGCCGTTGGGCTTTACTTCAGTATATTGCACAGTATAGGGTTGTTCTTCTGCGGTCGGCAGGATACTCTTATAATTCGGTTCTTCCTGCCCCAAAAAGCGATAGAGATGCCCGTCAACACTGATCAGTCCTAATAAGGAATGATCGGCGTCGGTCCAATGCCTGGTAGTCGATGCATTGAGCTGGTCGGTCATTGACCAGATGCTAAAATTTGGATTGTGTGTAATTAATGGATAGGCAGGGGCTTTTCTCTCCTGCGCACGTACAGTAAAAAAACTTACTAAACAAGCTAGTATAAAGCACATGTTCAGTTTTCCGAGTTTGTTCATCTTATAAGGTTTGTAAAAGGGTTTTAATTCCATTTATGAGTATCTGACCACACTGTCATCTCCCATGCCTAGCCTATCGAAACATCTATGTAGGAGGAGAGCCGTAATGTAATCACAAATTACGTTGTAAATAACTATATCTGGATTGCCGCATTGTATCATTTTACAGCCAATTTATATCATATTATTTTTCCGCCTCGTCTACCCTCGCAGCTCAGTCCCATTAACTTACATGACCTCACCATTTTGTGAGACCATTTCTAGACAGATAAGCTTTTATTATGTGCATCCAACAATACCTTTGCTAGCACTCCAAGCTGTTCAAGCTGAAACCGCAGATGTTCTGTCCATGGAAGCCCCATACATAGCCGCATACAATTTTGATATTGATTTTGCAAGGTAAACATCCTCCCCGGAGCAATACTTATTTTCTTCCTCAGCGCGTAATAATACAGTTTTGCAGTATCTATACCTTTTGGAAATTCGATCCAGAGCGCAAGTCCGCCTTGAGGTCTGCTTATCCGGGTTCCCTCCGGAAAATATGTCGCAATCACATCCGCAAAACGTTGATAATTCTCCAAGAGCGTTCTGCGAAGACTATTCAGGTGATGATCGTATCTGCCAGTCATTAAAAAATTGCCCACAGCTTCATGGATTAACGACGTTGAGGCCAGAGCATGAACTAGCTTTAGCCGGAGAATCTGATCCTTATATTTTCCTGCTGATACCCAGCCGACACGATACCCGGGAGCCAATGTTTTGGATACCGAGCCACACCACAGCACATGACCATCCTTGTCAAATGTCTTACAGCATTTTGGACGCTCCCGGCCAAAATAAATGTCCCCATAAGTGTCGTCTTCGATAAGCGGTACAGCATACCTAGCAAGCAATTTAACTAATGCTTTCTTGTTTTCTTCGGGCATACAATACCCCAGCGGTGTATTGAAATTGGGGACAAGCAGACAGACATCAATATGCGGTAGCAGACCTTCAAGCGCAAGAAGGTCAATACCCAGGACGGGATCGGTAGTCAGCTCAATCACCCGAAGCCTCAAACTAACGACTAGTTGCAGGATACCCGGGTAACAGGGGCTCTCCAGGGCAATCGTATCGCCGGGTTTCGTCAAAGCCATCAGACACAGCGATAGTGCGTGCATACAGCCATTTGTTGTAATCACCTCGTCTGCAGTCAATGTGCCACCCCACGTACGTGAACGAGCAGCAATCATCCTCCGCAGTTTCAAGTTGCCTTGTAAAGGCTCATAAGCAGCCCCGCCGCCATCCAATATTCTCGTTGCTAAAGCAATCTCTTTTTTGAGTTTGGCTACAGGCAACAATTCCGCAGCCGGAACTCCAATAGAGAATAAAGTCAGGTCTTTATCCCCCATTGTAGCATACACATGATCAATCAGTTCATAGGGTTCAACGCCCTCTTCTGTGAGCAAGGCCTTGTTGACTTCAGGCAGCTCCAACTTTCGCACTTGCAATGCGCTTACAAAATAGCCGGACTGCGGTTTTACATAAATGAGGGATTGAGCCTCCAATGCCAAGAAAACTCGCTTGGCTGTATTCAGACTAATGCCATGTTGCCTGCTCAACATACGCACAGACGGTAAACGCTCGTGGGGTTTTAAAACACCATTTCTGATTTTATCCGCTATATTTTGAGCTAATGCACTGTATATAAAAACCTTCTCCATCTTATAAAGATAACTGTATCCATTCAATAAGCAAAAACTGTAACTGTATCCAACCATAAATATTACGAAGATTTGTACATAAAGATCAAGCAATGAGCAACAATAGCAACTTAAGACTATCCAATGGCTGGCTGAATGGATTAATCGGCGTCATGATATTTAGCGGTTCATTACCTGCCACACGAATAGCCGTTCTGCATCTAGATCCGCTTTTCGTTACTGTAGCCCGCGCCTCCATCGCTGGAGTGTTGGCGCTGATTGTGTTATTGATCACAAAGGAAAAATTTCCCGACAAAACACAGCTGCTGTCTCTCGGCATCGTTTCACTTGGAGTAGTCATCGGCTTTCCATTGTTGAGTGCATTGGCATTATTGTATGTGACCTCGGCACATTCCATTGTGTTTGTGGGTATCCTTCCGCTTTCCACAGCAATTTTTGGCATTTTTCGTGGAGGAGAGCGGCCTCGCCCTATATTCTGGGTCTTTTCGATACTGGGGAGCTCTTTGGTTGTGAGTTACGCACTGATGCAAGGTGTATCTTCTTCAATCGGAGATCTCCTGATGTTGCTGGCCATTATACTTTGCGGACTAGGCTATGCGGAAGGTGGTAAGCTTTCGAAAACGCTAGGTGGCTGGCAGGTTATTTCCTGGGCACTGATCTTATCTTTACCCATTGCTATTCCCCTGAGTTTTGTCTATTATCCTACCTCTGTAGCCCAAGTTAGCATTGGGGCCTGGACAGGCCTGGCTTATGTTTCGTTCTTCAGTATGTTTATTGGATTTGTCTTTTGGTATAAAGGCTTAGCACAGGGCGGAATCGCATCTGTAGGGCAGCTGCAGCTTCTGCAGCCATTTTTTGGCCTGTCCCTGGCAGCCGGCATATTGCATGAAGAAGTCGGTATAGGTATGCTATTTGTAACCCTCGGTGTGATCGGTTGTGTTGGCGGAGCAAAAAAATTTGCTTAACGCAATTGGACAGCATGCCCTAGCAACCAACTTGCCAAAGCTATACTTCAATATATGGCAGACAGAACTTAGCCAGCGCTTTTTGCAACAAATACACTGGACTGTTAACTTTATTAAAGCTGGACCAGCGATCACCTTTTTTTTAATCTTAGATTTGGATCTACGTGGTTGATAAGATGAAGTGGTATAAATAGACCATGAGAAAACAGTATACAGTCAATGAACAAGAATACACATAAAATAACGATCATAAAGGCATCGTTCAAGGATGTCGCCCGATTACAGGCTATAGGTAAAAAGACCTTTGTTGAAACCTTTTCGGAAGTTAATACCGTGGATAATATGGAAAGATACCTAAACGAAGGATTTTCCAAAGAAAAATTATTGTCGGAGATGAACACGGACGGTTCAGTATTCTATTTTGCGCAACATCAAAATCAGATTATTGGGTATCTTAAAATCAATACTGGCCATGCGCAAACAGAATTGCAACATGAAAATACGCTAGAGATTGAACGAATCTATGTGCTGCAGGAATTCCAGGGCTTGAAGATAGGTCAGCTTTTACTTGAAAAAGCAATAGAAATTGCGCACCAAATGAAAGCCCAGTCAATATGGCTCGGCGTCTGGGAAGAAAATCACCGGGCCATTCGCTTCTATGAAAAGAACGGCTTTGTAGCCTTCGATAAGCATATTTTTAGACTAGGAGATGATGAACAAACAGATATTATGATGAAAAAAAATGTGGGTACCAACTAATTTTATTTTCGGGCGCCAGCGTACCTCCGGCCACGGTTATAAAATGAGGGCAGATTTTAATGGAGAATCACGGACACGGCCGTCGAATAGACAAAAAATCGTAAATTTAGTCCCAAAAGGCGCATTGATGAAAAATATACGACAGTGCTTTCCAAAACTGGGAACTGCAGGCATAGCCATGCTGCTTCTTTTGTCCTGCTCCGTCAAAAGAAACGACAAGAATCTGATCTGGTACGAAAACCAAGTGATCGAACAGATTGTACCAGAGCAGGATTCAACTTACCGTATTCAGATCGGCATAATGGCCGCCTCCTTCTGGTTCGATCAAAAAGATAAACGGACCACAACCGGGCAAATGGACCTCTTGCAAAAAAGCTACCATCAAAAGACCAGACTCCATTTAGGGGTGGAAAAAGAAACACATAAAATTATTATGGTAACACGGGCTGAGTAGAATACAACCCAGTCTCCTACCGCTTGCCACAACCATATTGTTCTATTGTTCAATACTAAAACCACCTTGTCCCCGTGTGCAGGCTCCGGCGTTATAATGCTCATAATAGTTGATTTTCAAGTTCAAACGCTGCTTCCAGATACTGCTTATAATCCCTTTCGTAAAGCGTCACACGTTCTTGCGTCGCTCCTTTCTCCATGTCATGAAAATGAAAACTACCTATATGCTCCAATCCAGCAAATTGATTCATTTTGTGAAAGCCAAATAAGATCCCTTCATCCACCGGACGTTGATCAAAAAACTCACCTTCTAGCGTAAAAGCTGTATCTGGAGCATTCCAACTTGTTGTCACAAAGTATTTTTTACCGTGCATTAGACCACCCCGACCGTAATTTATAGCTGGATTTTTACGCGAACGCCCGTCATTTTTATAGATGCCATTGTTATGTCCCGCCGTAAACACCTCGTCGATATAAAGCTTCAAACGATTAGGCACCTGAAACCACCAAACGGGAAAGTGATAAACAATGATGTCTGCCCATTTAAAATTTTCCACTTCAAGCATCGGATCAAATGTATCATTGACGTTAGTCACCCGTGTTTCAAAACCATAGTTCAACAAAGTTTGTACCGTCCAATTTGTGATGGTAGCATTGAAAGTACCACCTGAGTGAGCGAATTCCTGTCCGCCATTGATAATAAATATGTTCATTCTATTATTTTTATTATTGATACAACAAATTTCTATCATATTTTTAGATTATACAAATAATTTAAATTGTATATTTGTATAATTAAAATTATAGTTATGAAATGGAATTTAGAATGGTTGCGGACGTTCAAATCAATTTATGAAACTGGCACACTGTCAGCTGCGGCACAGGAGCTGTTTATATCGCAGCCAGGCGTAAGCCTTCACCTGAATTCGTTGGAAGCCTTTACAGGCCATAAACTCTTTGATCGCTCTGCGAGAAAAATGGTACCAACGGAGAAGGGTAAAATATTATATAATTATGTAATTGACCCGCTGAAAAAGCTGGAAACGGGCGAGCAGCATTTCCACAAACGTGCTTTGGATGAGCGTATCACGGTCAGTGTTGGTATGTGTTTCGAAACTTTTCAATATACGCTTGAAGAGCATATCGCGCAGTTACCATTTAACCTAATTATCAAGTTTGGCGAATATCCCCAAATGCAGCAGGATTTGGATAATGGTTTGTTAGACCTGATCATAACACCGCAAAAAGGCAACCAGCAAAACTTACAGTACCGCCCATTTTCCAAGGAACGGATTGTGCTGATCGCGGGCAATGAAACCGATACCGCTGAATTAGAAGGTTTGCTAGGAAGTGGCGCTATCAAAAGCGCGGCGCAGCTTCTGAAAAAACAACTTTGGTATAGTACGGCAGCGGACATGGACCACTTAAAGAATTTTTGGTCAACTCATTTTGGTGAACATCCGGACTTCAGTCCCAATTACATTGTTCCGAATATCAGCTCCATTATACGCTGTTTGAGCAATAATAAGGGATTTTCCATTGTACCCGATTTTTTATGTGCTGAGGCCATCGCGACGGGGAAAATTAAACTGGTCTGGGAGGGTATCTCGCCTGTGGAAAACATTCTATATTTTGGTACGAGGAAGAAAACCATGTATCAAGAGGAAATTAAACAACTGGAAGTGCTCCTTCAGGAAAAATGGTAACCTTCAATTGCTGCGCGTAAAAGCGTTGCTCAAGCATCACTGTCAATGGTTATCACCAGACAATAACGAAACATCAGATAGTTATGCAAGTTATATGTTGATTCGTTGGACGTAAAATCGGCAAATTTATCTGTGACAGGCATACATGGGAATGAAGTATACCTTCAATATAAAACTATAAAAATATAGAGTGACAAAAGCTTAGTTTATATTTAAAAAGTTATATTTATAACAGACTAAATCAGTCCCATGAAAGAAAAATTTATTGATAGAAAAGATCAGCAGGCGAATAAAATATTTGAGAGACGGACACTGGTCCGTGATTATCGCACCATTCTGCCCCTGTTGAAGCCCGGGTTGACTGTATTGGATGTTGGCTGCGGCACAGGAACACTTTCCAATGAGGTTGCTTCTCGTATTGCCCCTGGTCCTGTGATCGGTTTGGATAACACGGAGGCTTTTATCGCTGATGGCAGTCGGCAATATGGTGGGACAAACAATCTTACGCTGATTTGCGATGATATATTCAACTACCAGCCACCCCATCAATTTGATCTGATAATGACCGCACGTACTATGCAGTGGTTAAGGGATATTCCAAAGGCGCTACGGCAGTTTAAATCATGGTTAAAGCCCCATGGCCAGCTTTCTATCCTTGACTACAATCATACGGAGATCGAATGGGATCCAGAACCGCCGGCAAGCATGCTCGAATTTTATCAGACTTTTCTTCGATGGCGTGAAGATGCCGGTATGAATAACCGTGTCGCCGATGAAATTGCACCGCTGTTGTACCAACAAGGTTTTACAGCAGTGGAAATAATCAACGCTGATCAGACTTACACCCGCGGGGAGGAGCATTTCGAAACCAATCTGGGTATCTGGATCAAAGTCGCACAATCGAAACAAATGGTAACAGAAGGATATATTTCAGATGAGCTCCGTTTAAAAGCAATCGATGAATATGCTGCCTGGATTCAAACCGATGCTATATCTATGACGCTAAAAATGAATGATGTACAATCAAAATTATAAATCAATTTCAAAATCCCACCCAGCTATGAAAATCGATATTCTAAAACTCAACGACGAACATATCGCTGAAGTAAGCGGTGACGGTATACTTTTAAAAGATCTTGAAGACGGTCTACAGATTATGGCGGATTGCGGTGGAGTTCAGGCTTACAAAGCAATACTCTATCAGGAAAATATCTCTCCAGATTTCTTTGAGCTCAAAACCCGGCTGGCAGGCGATATTCTTCAAAAATACACGCTATATGATTTTGATATTGCGATTGTCGGCGACTTTGAACGCTACAATAGCAAAAGCTTGAATGACTTTATTTTTGAAAGCAACAAACGTAAAAAGATCAACTTTGTTGCTACACGGGACGAAGCGATCAGGACGCTGACACGTTCATAAGAACTGTAGCTTAAAACTTGGCGTTAGGAACATATTTTACTACTTATATGGAATTAGCATTTGAAAAATACCCCCCCCAGACTTCCACATGTTTAGAGAGTTAGTGAAGGACGATGAAATCATGCGATATATTTCAGGTAAGGGCCTGACCTCGAAGCAGGCAGAAGATAAATTTAATGCCATTCTTGAAATCAATGCAACCCCACACTTAGGCTATTTTAAGGTCATCAGCCTAGATAGGCAACTTTTTTTGGGAGACTGCAAATTAGTATCTTACAAAAAAGACCCTAGCGTCTTCGAAATTGGCTATCTGCTTCAGAAAAGATTCTGGGGGCAAGGTATTGGCACCAAAATCTGCGAATCTATGCTTGCTATGGCTAGCCGCATTAATGCTCAAAAAGATATTGTAGGTATCATAGATCCGGATAACGCAGCCTCTAGAGCATTGTTGGTTAAATTTGGATTTGAATCATTTTTCCTCGGTGTAGAAGATGACGTTCCGACAGAAAAGCTGATCTTAAAACGAACATAGCCGCAAAATACTTAACTTTCCTCTCGAAAAGAAAAAGGTCACTGTTCTCCTTCTTGGTTTGCGTACACAGCATTAAGCCATCCAAATAAGGTTTGATTGTTTCCCATTGCCTCAAATGGCTTTTCGATTTTGAGGACGTCCAGCAGCGAATCAAATGCATCTGCAATCAATAGATCATCGCGATTGCTAAATAAGGTGACAACAAGCCTCTTTTGTTGGTCTATATACACGATGTTATGAAAACCAGTAGATTCCCCCGAATGAAAGAAAATCTTATTAGTCCCCGCAGGAGCTACAAACCAGCCCATACCGTAGGCGATGCCATCCCTTACCACCATGCTTCCGTGACAGAGCAAATCTTTCCAATGAAGATCCTGAAAACGTTTTTGAAGCAAATAATTAGCCCACTGGTGATAGGCCGAACTAGAAAAATAAACTCCCCCATCTCCTTGGGTTGCACTCGTTACACTTTGATCTGCAAAACCAAAGCTTTTCCCCGTTTGGTGATAGCCAAAGGCGCGCTCAGGAATGTCAACATCTTCGCTATACACTGTGCCGCCGTGTATACCTATACGATCAAAGAGCTGATCTTTGACAAACTGAGCAAAAGACATTTTTGATACCTGCTCTACAATTAAAGCCAACAGACAATATCCCGTATTACTATACCGAAACTGGCTACCGGCGGGGAAATAACCATGATTTGCTTGCTTAACATATTCCAGCACATCCGCGTCCGACACCTGGGCGGTACGCGCCTCTGGTATCAATTCTTCATAATCTATTATACCTGAACTATGCTGCAGCAGTTGTCCGACAGTGATATGTTGCAGAGCCACCGGAAGGTCCCTAAAAAAGAGGAGCAAAGGGTCTGTTGGCTTAAGTCTTCCTTGTTCGAATAGATTATATATAGCCTGTGCTGTTACCTGTTTACTGACAGATGCCATACGAAAATGGGTATTTTGCGTAATTTTTTGTTTAGTTTTCATATCCGCCACCCCTGTTTCGTAATGATACTTCATCAGACCAGCTTGACTAATTTGGACAGCAATCCCCGGAGCGCTGCTGTCAGAATAGAATTTCTGCAATGTTTTGTCCAGGGCAGACTGATCTATTTCCTGTCCCAGCACGGACTTTGTTACAATCATAAACAACAAACTCAGTTTTAAGTATATCCCGATACACCCTTTATTCATATCCATCTTTGTATTTATAAGATAATAGTAGAATGCTGGTAATTTAATTAATTTTCTTCCAATATTTCAAGACAACTTTGGACCATAGTTGCCAGCTTCTCCAAAGTTTTCATTAATTCTTTTTACTTTTGTCCTCCCCTGTATGGGGCTTCAGAAAAATCACAAAACTATGTTATTCATTTACAGTATTTACGACTTTGTACTAGCCGAAAAAAAGATTACAACAACGTTAAAACAGGAAAACGAGAGCCGAAACTTTACCTTGCAGATCATTACTCCGGCCCGAAAATTTATCGGAATGCCATTTGGCGGTGGGATGGTCAAAATATCAAGATTGTACGATGAGCATGGCAAACTGATCCATGCCCGCAGGTATTCTGATGAACTAAAGGCCGAAATCAAATCCTTTAAAAAAGAGCATGCGATCCCTTACTTTCAGCTTTGGAAGGGCTTCCTTCTTGTATTTGCCGGCATTTTAATTTGGGCTGCCATTTACGGAGTAAAGAATAAAATGGCCAATCAGCAGCGTAAGCAGGAAACCGTAAGACTATTTGAACAGCTGCAGCATCTGAGCGCGGGCCAACTGTATGCGGCAACATTTTTCACAAACAGCAATGCTGAAGGTATCGATGGCGTTCCTGCTGGGTGGATAAAGATCAATAAAATAGCCGGGGACACATTATTTGTCCAACGATCCAAAAAATTAGATACAGAACATGCACTATTTGACATGGCACATATGGCATCCATCAAACCGCAAGCTGTCAGTGACTGGAACGAAAAAATAGAGAAAATAGATTTAAAGCTACTGCGGGATCAGTTGCAGGAAGCCAATAAGAAAAGCGTAGATCTAATCTATATCGGCGCAGACCACGATAAATATAGCGGCGTCATCTGTACGGTTAAAGGCAGTGAATAAAATCTCATCTGTTGCCTGCAGTGCGATGCAGGCAACAGATTATACCATTAGTGCACTTTGTTTAACTCCCGATTTAAGCTTCGTACAGAAATACCCAAATATGCAGCCATATCCTCTTTGGAGATCGTGATTCGCAACTGGGATTGCATCTGCAATAAACGGCTTAAACTGTGTGCCAAGGTATATAACTGCTGGTAGGATGCGCGGCTAGAAGTTTGAACAATACGTTGTGCCATCACTTCGAGCAATTTATTGCTCAGCACAATGTCCTGATTCAGCAAGCATCGGAAATAGGGCAGGGAAAACGCATAAACAGTTACTTCGGTCATCGCTTGAACACTGCATAAACATGAAATGTTCCGTATACACTCAATCTCTCCTACAATCTCTCCTGTCGAAAGAAACTCCACGATATAGACCTTGTCATTAGCCTCCGTAAAATAACATTTGGCAATCCCCCTACTGATGACCATAACTTTCGTGGACGGCTCATCTTGATGGAATAAATGCTGCCCTTTGCGGTAATGCCGAACGACGATAGCGTCCTTCCGCTCCTGCTGGTCGTAAAGTTGCTTAGCGCGATCTAAAAATGACTGATTTGTTCTTAACATAGCCCGTGGGACAAATGTCCTTTTTCCGCGAACCTCCTTTTCTGAAATTCGCATGATAAAAATACAAAAGTAAAAATGAAAAATACGATTACAACTATCGCATTCGATGCAGACGATACCTTATGGGCTAACGAATCCTATTTTCAGGAAGCAGAAAGACAATTTTGCAGGCTTTTAGAAAACTACCTACCACAGCATACGGTCTCACAGGAACTTTTCGCTACCGAAATGAAAAACCTGTGCCTGTATGGTTATGGCATCAAGGGTTTTATATTATGTATGATAGAGACTGCCAGTCGAATTTCAGAGCATACGATTTCCATTCCAATTGTTAATCAAATTATTGCCATCGGACATGACTTATTGCAGAAACCCATTGGGCTACTTCCGGGTGTCACTGAAACGCTTGAACAGTTAAAGGATCATTATAGACTGGTTGTTGCTACTAAAGGCGACCTACTGGATCAAGAACGGAAGTTAAAAAAATCGGGATTGGAAGATTATTTTCATCATATCGAAATCATGAGTGATAAAAACGAAAAAGACTATTATAAATTACTCAAACATCTGGACTGTCCGCCCGATCAGTTTATGATGCTCGGCAATTCCCTTCGATCAGACATCCTTCCAGTACTCCAAATCGGTGGTTTTGGCGTTCACATCCCTTACCACATTACCTGGGCTCATGAACAGCATGAACTGAATATAAAAAACGAACGCTTTATTGCCCTTCGACGTATCGATGAAGTTTTGCCTTATCTGAAGTAAGGAGCTATTGGTAGCATAAGCTAGTGTCCTATACGCAAAACGCCGGCTTATGCTATCAGGATTCTAGTAGGTTATATTTTCGTTCATTTCGTATTTCATTCCCGGATACTTGAGAATCCGCCGCATCAGCGCCATCTGGCCACAAAGATAGTCCTGCCGTCCTATGCACATGCCAATAAAGTTGAGCTTATTCTCTTCAACAAAAGGGATGTTCATATCGATTTTGAAAATTGCGGCCAGTTCCGCATCATCCACCTCGAGTAAGCGGCGATAAACTTTGGGTGAAATGGCATAAAAGCTATCCTTCAATTCTTTTAAACTGGGGTACTGAAACTGTTCGTCCAAGGTTTTACCCATAAAAAATAAGTCGTGATAGGGATCTTCTTCCTGAAGCCCCAGGACATATGCAATCCCATAACGTACATTGACAAAATTACCGGCCATCCACACGATGTGGTTGGTCTGTCCGTTAATACGTTGGCGTGCATGCTCTTCCGAAATACCGTCCAGCACATTGATAAAACTTTGACTGTGCATCCGGTATGCAGGAATAATGACTTCTAGCTTTGTTGATGTTGGTTTATCCATGGTTCATTGCATTAAAGACGCGATGTGTCTGATTCTTTTCAAAATTAGCTGATTTAACGCATGCTGTACTTGTCGTATGGCAAGAAAAAGATGCACTTTATTATAAGTAAATAAAACAATACATGGGCTTTTCTTCTTATAAATATAAATAAGTGTTTCACATAATTTATTTTTAACGTATTGCCAATTTAGATAATTATGAAAAAAGCCATCTTATTCATTCTGCCGCTCCTGATACAAATAAGCTGGGCACAAGAATTTCCATCCGCTGCAGATTCCGACCCTGTTAAACTCGGCTGGATGCAGGGATTTCCACCGTCGCAGGATCGCATCATTTCGGCTTTGGACGGCACATTTTTTAAGTTTCCGGCGTTACGCTATAGTGTCTGCCATATGCGCCAGTTCTTCCCCACCAAAGTCGTTGCTTCTGCCAGGGCTGACCGCTATACCTTTTCGAAGACGGAGGACCCGGCCATAGATAACATCATTTTCCAACCCCTTGGAGAAGCAGAAACAATCAATTGGGCAGCCTCACTGCAAAAAAATTATACGGATGGTATTATTATCTTACATCGGGGGCGTATTATTTATGAAAAATATTTCGGTGCATTGACCCAGCGTGGCGTACATGCCGCGATGTCCGTCAGTAAAACTTTGACAGGCACACTAGCAGCCCAGCTCGTTGCGGAGGGTCTTCTGGATGAAAACAAGTATTGTCGGGATTACCTGCCCGAACTCGTACATTCAGCTTTTGCTGATGCGACTATACGTCAGGTACTGGATATGACCACAGGCTTAGACTTCAGCGAGGACTATGCTGACCCCAAAGCTGAAATATGGGCCTTCTCTAAAGCAGGCGATCCATTCCAGCTCCAAAGATCTCCTCACGAGCCCGCAAACTATTTCGATTATCTGAAAACAGTTAGAAAAAAAGGCCAGCATGGTGAGGCATTTGGATATAAAACAGTCAATACTGATGTGATGGGCTGGATGATATCCCCGCATATTAAATAAACCCCTGTCTGAAATCCTATCCGAAAAAGTTTGGCAACCTATGGGGGCCAATGTGGATGGATATTATCAAATCGATGCGGCAGGTATATGTTTCGCAGGTGGCGGTTTTAATGCGAATTTGCGTGATATGGCCATGTTTGGCGAGATGATACGCAATGGAGGTTATTTTAACGGAAAACAGATTCTCGCAAAGAAAGTAGTCGAATCTATCCGTTCGGGCGGAAGTCAGGCCGCTTTTGAAAAGGCAGGCTATACCAATCTGAAGCATTGGAGTTATAAAAACATGTGGTGGGTGAGCCACAACAAGGATGGTGCGTTCTGCGCGCGCGGCGTCCATGGACAGACGATCTACATCGATCCGAAAGCGGAAATGGTCATCGTTCGATTCGCTTCCCATCCCATAGCGTCCAATTCGGCTAATGATAAGTATTCTCTGCCCGCTTATCAGGCCGTAGCCGATTATCTATTGAAAAAGTGAAATGTTCTCCTACGTTCGGAGGTAAATTTACAGCGGCTTTTTGCCCAGTCATCACGTGGGTCTGTCGCGACAACGTCAGTATATTATAAACAGTTTCTTTACACAGGCGGTTAAATGATAGAAGATTCCCAATTATAAGGAATCTTCTATGGCGTTCCAGAGCTCAATCCGTTTTTGGAGCGCCGCTTTACTTACCAGTTTCATTTCGTGCCAGATCTGATCATTGTCTTTACCGAGGTCAGTGATCATCTGCATCGCCAGCGGGCCATGTTCATCTCCGTCCAGATCAATGTGGCGTTGAAAATAGTAGATAAAGTGATCCAGATCTGATTCAGGGAAGTTGCCTTTTAGTTTTTGCAAAATCGAGGTGAACATCCCCGGAATAAGATCTTCCCTGCCAAAAGTAAAGGCAGCGGCAATTTTGTGAACCTGTCCTTCTTCGATCACTTCAAAGGTAAAATTAAGAAAGTCTTTAATGCGCTTGTCCAAAGTTGTCTGCGCGATAGCCTCAAAAATATTTTTGGACTGCTTTGCATTGACGATGAACTTATTGATCAGGTGCAGATCAGCGCCCATTTTACTCATGGCATCCAGATACATCTCAAAATGACTTAAACGGCGGCCATCGATATATTCGTCAGATTCTTCAGCCAATACAATTTCATTAATCAAATAACGCGTCGACGGATGCTCGCTTGCAAACCAGGGTAACGTTGTACAGGTCAATTTTATCTGTAAGGCTTTTAGCAAAGACATAAAATCCCATACCGCATAGACGTGCCCCTCTGTAAAAGCACAAAGCCTCTTGACCGTTGTGATCTTTGTATATAAAGGGTGCTGCAATAATACTTCGCGTTCAGCCGCGATGTATTGGTTAATTTCCGCAATTCTATTCATGCCGCAAAAGTATCGTCTTATCATTGCTTTTTAAAGTATTTTCGGTGAGATTACAGTAACATGATAAAGCTGACTTAAAACCTATTGTCAACCAAACGGTCAATAAAATGTAAAGCATGAATTTAAAAAAATACTGTATTAATTTTTTTAAATCAAAAAAATCTACTAATTTTATAGAGTATTCAGAATTGCATTACGCAATACCAACCGAGTGCAGACACCGCGGTGGTAAATTAATACGGGTTTTCGACCAAAATAAACGTTTGATGACGCTTATTTCCCCACAAATCTGGATACAGTTTATGGTTTAATCTTTTAAATTTTTAGATTGTATGGCTACAACAGCAAACCTTTATCAGCATTTACTTGAAAAGTTCAGTTATTATTCCCTGGACGAACTCATACAGCTCAACAATGATGTGGTTGTGGGGCAAGGTTGGGGTTCATCTAAAGCTGCCTTTCGGACTGCTTTACTCAGTACATTTTCCAAACGGGGTTTGGACCTTTCTAATATTGTCACTAAAGAAGACGGTTTTACGTCAATCAAACATGTTCCTGTACGTCTGGAACAAAATGTGCTGATTCCTTTACAATAATCTTTATCGGCAAAAAAAGCGCGCCCGAAACGACTTCGTGCGCGCTGCTGTGGTTGGTTTAGGAAATTGCCGATTTAAAAGAAGGCAATAATCTTATTATTTATAGTTTGGATTCTGAATTAACACACCTGCGCTTTTCTCAATTTCTGTTTGTGGCAATGGCCAACGGTAAAATTTGTCTTCAAAATGATAGGGCACTTTACTGTCTTTGACTGCATTGAGTACTTCACCCGCTATATGCCAACGAATCAGATCGTAATGCCGCAGTCCTTCGAAAGCAAGTTCTACTCTTCTTTCATGGCGGATACGGTCACGCATTTTTTCCTTGGTATAACCGGCAGGGAACCCAGGCATCTGGACGCGGCTCCTTAGGGTATTCATGGCAGCGTAAACCGATGGATCTGGCCCGGCGATTTCATTTTGTGCTTCGGCATACATCAGCAGCACCTCTCCAAAGCGCAATACAACCGCATCCTGTTGGCTCAATGTTGAAAAGCCAAAGGGTAGGTTGGCCGGATCCAGGAACTTCAGCACCCCATAACCCGTAGGCCGCGGATTGGACGGTGTATGGATCTTACCGCCGCCAAAGTCGGGATGGTCCACAAAAATTGTTTTGCTCAACCGCGGATCCCGATCTTTAAACGGATTGGCCCGGTCCGTCAGCGGAGATTCACCAAAAGGCAGGCCATCTTTGCATTCATAGGTATCCACGAGGTTTTGCAACGGCGAAGCTGCTATCCAATCGCCTAGGTACATGTCCCAAGGGGCTGTATTATTCGGTGCCAGAAAATTGACCGAAAAGATAATCTCGGGATTGTTCTTCTGTGTTGCGTCGCGAAAGACATTTTCAAAAGCCGTACTCAGGGTATACTCTTTCATGACATCGGTGCATAAATCTTTTACCTCTTTCAAAATTGCTAAATCGGGCACCCCTTTGTCACCATAAGCCGCAAACAGTAAAACCCGTGCTTTCAAGGCTTTTGCTGAACTTGAAGTCGCATGTCCCCCATTGTTGAAATAAGGTTTAGCCGCTAAGTTGGCGATCCCGAAATCCAGATCGGCCCGAATCTGTTTCAGAATATTATCCGCACTTTCCTTTGGCTGACGTTGATTCTCCAAACTGAGGGGAGTCAGCACAAGTGGCACTTCACCATAGATACTGTACAATTGGAAATACACAAAAGCACGGATAAAGCGGGCTTCGGCTTCCATATTTTTCTTCTCTGCATCGTCCATATCCGAGCCGTTGTAGCCCTGAAGCTTCTCGATCAGGCGATTGGCACGTCCTATACCTACATAAGCATCGTTATAAATACCGGTTTCGTAGCCCCCGGTGGTCGGATTTAAGTTCCCACCGACGATTTCATTGACGCTACCTGAATTGAACTGATTGTAGCCATTGTCGGTCAGACAATCCCGGAAAGACATCCCATAAGAAAAGGCTTCACTCTGCAACGAGGCATATACACCGGCCAAGGCATTATCAAAATCCGATTTTTTGCTAAAATAATTGTCCGAAGCAATCTGATCCAAAGGGTTGAGGTCCAAGGCACTGTTACAGGAAGCTAAAAATAGGCCGGATAGCATCAACGCTGTTATAAATTTCTTTTTCATAGCACTTAAAAGTTAACTTGTACACCAAATGAATAAATCTTGTTTTGTGGATACTGTACCAGATCACCATTTCCATAGCGTTCAGGGTCCAAGCCCTTAAATTTGGTCGCAGTAAGGAGATTATCACCCGAAAAATAAACCCGCAAGCGATCAATTTTATATTTTTTTAATAACCCATCAGGTAAAGTATATCCTAACACGAGATTTTTCAACCTGAAGTATGAGGCATCCTGAATAAAATAGCTGGAAGCCCGGCTGAATTTCTCCGGAGCACTCCAACCCCAATAAATACGGGGCATCGTTGTCGAAGGATTTTCAGGAGTCCAACGGTCTAACCAGTCTTTTGTCGGCGGGCTACCTTGTACAAATGGGGTTACGCCCCAGCCCGAAACATAGGATTTGACGCCATATACGCCTTGTAATAGGGCCGAAAAGTCAAAGCCCTTAAAACTAGCACTTAGATTAAAACTATAGTTCAGCTTTGGATCCACACCGGCTATCATTGTTCTGTCGTTGGCATCTATTTTTCCGTCACCATTGACATCCCGATACTTCAGATCGCCGGGCAGTGTATTATCATTAAACTGCTTAGGCGAACCTGCTACTTCTGCTTCTGACTGGAATATGCCAATGACTTCGTAGGTATAAAAGCTGTCCATTGCATAGCCATTTTTTTTGATCGTATAGCCTCCGATTTCAGGTTCTCCAAATTTGACCAGCTTGTTTTTGAAACGATCGAGGTTTGCCCCTAGCTGATAGCGTAAACCTTCCAATGCCCCCGTGGTAAGCTGATTGCGATAGGTAATTCCTAATTCAACACCTTTATTTTCAACGATACCGTCATTGATATTTGGGGCGCCCAATCCTACGATTGCCGTGATCTGCGAAGGGCGTAGGATGTCGGTTGTCCGTTTCTTATACCAATCGAAAGTAATATCCAAATTTTTGAACAGGCTTAAATCTACCCCGACATCTGTCATGGTTGTTGTTTCCCATTTGATCAGTGGGTTGGTCAGTCTTTGCTGTGCCACCCCCGATTGCAGACTATTGTTATCAAATGAATAATTACCTGTAAGTCCCAATACAGGCTGGTATGGATAATTTAAGGAATAGCCATTCACATCCACCACATTCTGGTTTCCAAGTTGCCCCCAGGATCCACGGATCTTCAAATTATCCAACCAACCGGAAGCGAATTCCTTGACAAACGATTCTTCCGATACACGCCAGCCTGCAGAGAAAGAAGGAAAGGCTGCCCAACGGTTTTTACCGTAAAACTTGGAACTACCGTCGTAACGCATATTGGCTTCCAAGAGGTATTTCCCTTGATAATCATAGTTCAACCGGCCGAAATACGAGATCAGCGCCCATTGGTTGGCTGTCCCGTTTGCCCGTTGAATATCCGATCCCCCCGCATTTAATTCTGTTAGTGTATCGTCGACAAAATTCTGTCTGAAGCCCTGAAGGTAGGTATACTTACTTTTTTCAATGCTATATCCGGCCTGCGCTTTGAGGTGGTGTGCCCCAAACGCGCGATCATAGTTCAGGTAAGTAAATAAATTGGTGTATATTGTTTGCTGATCCTGATCCGTAAGGCCCTTTCCAAGATCCAATGTTGTTCCGAGCGTGCCCGTATGGTAATAATATTCATCCAACGTTGATTTATAATCCTTGTACTTGTCCATATTGAAATTATAGGCCCCTTTGGTGTACCAGGAAAGCCCCTTAAACAGCTGTACTTCCATCCAGGCCTGTAAATTGGCTGCATAGTCATCGGTATTGTACGTGAATTTCCGATCCAATACGGCCATAGGATTTTTATTGTTGTATTCCCAGTCGTAAGCTTTGTACGTGTACCGTCCGCTACCATCCGGCAAAAATGGGCCATAAGTTGGTGCCTGCGACATGGCCGACAGGAACAGGTCTTTGGATCCGCCCGGGATAGATTCGGTATGCCCAGTTTTGAGCAAGATATTTGTTCCGAATTTAATACCTTCCGAGATTTTGGTCGTCAGATTGAGGCGGGCGGAATAACGGTCATAGTTAAAACCTTTGATCATTCCATCCTGATTGACGTAGCCCAAACCAACATTAAAGGTTGTCTTCTCGTTTCCGCCCTGGATACCGAGATTATGGGTATACGTCGGTTTCGTTTGGAAAATAAGTCCCAGCCAGTCCGTATTTGGATATTTTACAGGATCATTACTGTTGCGATAGGCAGCGATCACATCGGCGGGATATAGGCCATCGTTGAGATTGGAATTCTTACGCGCTTCGTTATATAATTCCATATACTGCGCCGAATTGGTGATCAGATCAAACATTTTCGTAGGCTTATAGATACCCACATTTCCGTCATACTGAACGGTCGTTTTTCCCGATTTCCCTTGTTTCGTCGTGATCAGAATAACGCCATTGGCTGCGCGCGAGCCGTAGATTGCTGCGGAGGCGGCATCTTTCAGCACACTGACATTTTCGATATCATTGGGATTGACGTCGGAGAATTTTCCCTGCACACCATCAATGAGCACCAGGGGATCCGATCCGGCGCCGCTAAAGGTACCCTTACCACGAATGCGGATGGAAACGCCTTCATTGCCCGGTTCTCCCGAGCCTTGATTGATCTGAACACCCGGCACTGCCCCCTGCAGCATGGAAGCCGTATTGACAACGGGCCGTTTGATCATATCTTTGCCACTCACTGTAGCCACGGCACCGGTTAGGTTTACTTTCTTTTGTGTACCATAACCGACCACAACAACCTCTTCCAAACTCGACGAAGCGTCGTTCAGCTGCACATTCACGGTTCCCTCATTGGCGGCAACAGCCATTTCCCTGGTTTCAAATCCCAAAGAAGAGAACGTCAGTACGGCAGTTCCGCCTGTCAGGCTGAGCTCGAATTGCCCCTGCTGATCCGTTTGCGTTTCCTGCGTTGCATTTTTGACCCGTACTGTCACGCCGGGTAGCGGGCGCCCTGTATTGTCCAGTACTTTTCCTTTTACTGTACGCTGTTGACCTATCCCATCGAGGACGGCAGAAAGGCCTTTCTCTGTTGGGGCAAAACGACGGTCTGTCGTCCTTAGTGATGCAGCGGAGCCCGTGTAGGGTACAGCTATCGAAAGACAGAGTGCCATTATACTGGCCTCAGGACCGAAGGACAGGCCCTTGATCAAAGGCCATAGTCTTGTCTTTTCTGTTTTCATATTTACTTTTTTGTTTATTAGGTGCTTTTATTTTGAAATTTTTGGCACAAAGCATCCCCTATCATGCAAAAAATTGCATGTTCCAATTCTGTGAGGACGCTATGTTTTGTTATTTTTCTTTTGTACGATAGGCGATCCAGTTATGATCTATACATACGTTAAGTTGTTGTGATTTGGGTGAATAAATCTGATAGTTCAGTATCTTACCATCTTTCCATTCCATATCTAATGTGTGATTTCCCTTGATGCGCATGCCCCTCACCCGGCCTTCTTTTTTCCAGGCCTGAGGCACCGCCGGTAGAAGATACACCGTATCCTGATGGGACTGCACCAGCATCTCGGCAATACCAGCTGCTCCACCAAAATTACCATCGATCTGAAATGGGGGGCCTGCTGTTAACAAATTGGCGTAAACACCACCACCAGCACCATAATTGATATGTGTATCGACACGTGGGGTCATGAGTTGCCGAAATAATTTATAAGCCCGCTCGCCTTCATGCAATCTGGTCCAAAAGAGTAGTTTATGGGCAATGGCCCAACTCGGTCCATCATCCCCCCGCACATCTAGGCTTTTTTTAGCGGCAAGCTGCCAGTCTGGATGTTCATCATAACGAATCAGATAACCTGGATACAGACCGTACAGATGCGAGATATGCCGATGCTGCGGATCCACCTCTTCATAATCTTCGATCCATTCCATGATGCGGCCATCTTTGGCGATCTGTACCGCCGGAGCTAAGCGTTTAAGCTGCGCCGCAACCTTCGTTAAAAAAGGATCGGATTGTTTGCCCAATAATCCCGCTGCATGGATGATATTTCCAAATAATTCACGTACGATCTGATTATCTATCGTTGGTCCCATCGTGACGTTTGCCTGCTGCCCATTGGGGAGCTTGAAGGAATTTTCGGGAGATACAGAGGGCGAAGTCAGCAACCAGCCCTTGGTTGTGTGTTCGGTCAGGGCACTGGAGTAAAACTGTGCTGCTCCGTAGAGAATCGGGTATATGCGTCGTAGATAGGCTATATCTTCGGTATAGAGGTAATGTTCCCAAAGGTTATTGCAGAGCCAGCCCGAGCCCGCATTGGCAATTCCCCAGGAAGCAGACTCTCCGGGTTCGGTATAGCCCCATACATTGGTGATCACATGGGCTACCCAGCCCGGTGCATTATAGTATGCTTTCGCGGTCTTTGCCCCCGGGGCCATAAGACCTTCCACAAGCCCTACCAAGGGTTCATTGAGCTCGCCCAAATTGGCCGCCCCGAGGTGCCAATGGTTCATCTGCACATTGATATCCAGGTGGTAGTCCCCATTCCAGGGCGTCTGAATCTGATTTGCCCATAAGCCCTGTAAGTTTGGTGGTAGCAAGCCTAAGCGCGTACTGCTGATACTAAGGTAACGACCATACTGATAGAATAGCGCTGCCAGCCCTGGATCCTGATCCGGTTCTTTACCAAAGGCCACCAAACGCTCATCGGTCGGTAAGTCATCTTTCGACTGCCCCAATCGGAGCGACAAACGGTTGAACTTTGCCAAATAGTTTCGTAGATGTTCGGCATACTGCTGGCTATAGGATTTTTTCAACGCCTTTGTTAGCGTTTCAGCTGTTGTACGCTCAAAATCCTTACCTTTAAAATCAGTATCTGTTGCCACGTAAATCAGCACTTCGTCAGCCTGTTGAATAACAATAGATTGTCCTTTTACCAGCTGTTTCCCGCCTTTTATCTGCGCGCGGACACGTGTTTTAAACTGCATTCCTTTACCGTCCACACCGTTGTCCAATTGTCCTACCAAAACAAGCTCGCCATCCTCGGTCTTGGCAGTTGCCCTTTCGGGACGGTCAATCTTGATTTCCAGGCTAATCTGGCCTTTTTTGCTGCTCTGTAAACGAATAACGCCCAGGTCATCAGCAAAGCTAGTCCAATATTCGCGGCTATACCTGACGCCTTTGAGCTCATAGCTTGTTTTTGCCATCGCCTTATCGAGGTCCAGTTCCCGGCGATAGTTCTGCACTGCGGAGAGATCCGTTTGTCCGTCAAAGGCAAGCATCAGATTGCCGAGCACTTGATAACAGCCCCATTGCTTGCCGCCCGATCCCGGGCCTTTGCAGATAAAATGCTGGTCTATCAGCCGCTGAGCAAGGTCGTTTTTCCCACTTTTGATCAGATTTCGAATACCATCCAAATACCTGCTGGCCTCATAATTATTGGCATCCTGAGGGCTTCCCGACCATAGGGTGATATCATTGAGCACAATATGGTCATTCTTCAATCCACCATCAGGCATCATACCAATTTTTCCATTGCCCAGGGGCAGGGTCTCCTCCCATTGTTTTGCCGGCTGCCGATACCAAAGTTTGCCCCCCAGCACTTGCCCAAATAAGTTTCCCGAAAAAAAGAAAACCACAAGCGTACAGAGTAACTGACCTTTCCGAAGGTTTATTTTTGATGATCTATTCATGTGGTTTTAATTTTTTGTCCAGTCATCGGTTCGGAAGGGAGATCCGGGTATCCCGGCTTCGTTGTATAAAGTCAGATCCGGGTTATCGGCCCAGCCGTAGCGCACTGCGACGGGCGATGGTACTTCTTTGGCAGATACGATCAGCTTATTTCCGATCTGTTTGACTTCTGCAGGATAAAAAACCTGATCGGCACCCGCAATTGTGAAACTACCGTTGCGGTTATCCGTTCCTTTCAGCACAAGCTTTTTGCCCATGGGGTTAAAGCTAAGTTCCATTTCTGCGGCTTTTGTCGTCCAATGCTCAAGAACAGGTCCCGAATAAGGGATCTTTTTCCCATAAAGCTGCGCTGTTGCAATCCAGCCAAGCCTTCTACCGACATCCTGCTTATTTTTCGGATGGATATCCAGTGCATCGCCGATATCAGCAATGACTGCCATACCTGTATAAGGCAATTTGAGTGTTTGGCGCTGTGCTTCCCGTAATCTCGCCCAGGAAGAAGGCTGCGGTGTTACACTTTTTGCTTTAAAGTTGGCCAGTTGAACAAAATAGAACGGCATCTTTTCATTGTTCCACTGCTGGCGCCAATCCCGAATCAATGCGGGCAACAGTTGCTCATAGGGAGCGTCTTTTGAATCCGCGTTACTTTCACCCTGGTACCAAATGGCGCCTTTTATTTTAAAATCCACAAAAGGTTTGACCATGGCATTGTAGAGCACAGTAGGCCTATTGGGCCCCTCCATCGCATTAGGTTTTGCGGGCAGCTTCGCCAGATCATAACCTACTTTGCATTTCCAGTCTCCAACCAGAGATAGCTGTTCGCCATTTGGCCCTTCCAGTCGCGGTTGTTCTGTACCACCATATATTCCGCCATCGCCGGCTCCATCAAATACGCGAACGGCGATATGCAATAGGCTGCCGTTGTTGGCCGTTGCAGGAACAGCATACTTCCGAATCTGGTCGTAACCGACAGTTTCGCCCACCTTTGTGCCATTGACATAAGTGATGTCGTTGTCATCAATCGCTCCCAAAATCAATCTAAGGGGTTTACCCTGCCAATGTGCCGGTAGTGCAACGTCTTTGCCAAAATAAACGACACCATCCATTCCCGGAAACAGGTTCTTGTCAAAAAAGCTCGGAATAGTAATCGTCGACCAGCTGCTTTTATCCAATTGTGGTGCAAACCACTCGCCCTGGGTTGCTGTCTTCACCTGATCCTGCTGTTCGGCGACGCGATTCCATTCGGCCAGATCTTTCGCATAGATTTCCTGTGCATCCGGGCGCTGGATTTTATCAATGGCCGCCGTATAGGTTGAAAAAGGTGTAAGTGCCTCCCGGCTCATCCAGGCTTCAATGATTGTTCCACCCCAGGAGGAATGGATCAGGCCAATGGGAATGCCTGTTTTCTCGTAGATTTCACGTGCAAAAAAATAGGCCGTCGCCGAAAACTCCGGAATACTTTGTGGCGTCACCGGATTCCATCCACCAGACTCCACCTTCACTGCGGTGGTAGGTTGATTGGCCGTTGCTTTTGGGATCTGCAAAATACGAATATTGGGAAAGTTGGCTGCTTTGATTTCCTGCTCAAAGTTATTGATCTTACCCCAGCCCGCCAGGGGCATTTCCATATTTGACTGTCCTGAACAAAACCAGACTTCGCCGATCAGGATATTTTTGAGGATCAATTGATCACCATCGTTGATGGTAATCTGGTAGGGTCCACCGTATTTCGGGGTCTCCAGATAGACTTGCCAGCCTCCCTGCTGATCGACCTCAACTTGGTAGTTCTTGTTGTTCCAGCTGGTGTTTACGCGAAGTTCTTTACCTACTACGGTACTGGATCCCCAGATCTTGACCTTTTCTTTTTGCTGCAGCACCATATTGTCGCCAATAAAAGCCGGCAGCTGTACTTTGGCCTGTAGGGCAGAAAATCCACTTGCAACGCTGAGTAGCAGCGCCAGCAAAGTCCGTTTATACTGTTTAGATTTTATCATGATTTTTGAGTTTCGTGCTCAATTCGGTATACATTTGGCGCATCCGAAGTCCTAACCGTTGGACCCGGAGCTTCGGATGTGCCACAGTTATTTTTTAGAGTGCCGATATTTTTAGTAAAACACTGGGACGGTTGCTATTCAAGTCTGGATTTACGCCAACTTTCATCAGGTAGTCGCCCGAATAGGTTTGTCCCTGGTTTAAGCTCGACTTGGTTCCCGGATACAGGTTGATCTCCTCCACCCGATATTGCTTTTGGGCATCCAGTCCTTTTAAACGAACAGGATCGGTTGTTCCGATACCATAGCGATTATTGACCAGATAGTTGAAGATTACAGCCTCGGTTTTTTGGCTATTCACGTAGCTGAGGGCGGCAAAGTCACCTTCACGTGGATCGGCCAGACGATACTGCTCCCCATGCCAGATTGTTCCTTTAAGCGCGTCGTAATTCTTTACCGCCTGCTGGCAGAATAAGAGATCCTGTTCTTTCAGATGGCTAACCACAATATCAAAACCCAGTTTACCCATCATTGCTACATCCGTACGGAATTTGAGGGACTGTTTTCCCCAGTCAGTCACATGGTTTGAGGTGCTGATTGCAGGGAAAAAGTACGAATACTCGTACTGCATAAAAATACGTTCCAGAGGGTCGGTATTGTCCGAAGGCCAAAATTCGGTAAAGTACCGAAGTGCCGCATAGTCCACACGACCACCACCGCCCGAACATAACATCATCGGCACTTTCGGATACTTCGAACGAATGCGCTCCAGCACTTTATAAAGGCCTTCCACGTAAGAAACATAGAAAGCCCCCTGGTCTTTTAGAAATGCCGAATGCGCATTGTAAATGACCGCATTACAGTCCCACTTGATATAGGCCAATGCCGGATTTTTGGTAAACAGGTCGTCAAGGATCTGAAAAACAAAATCCTGCACCTTCGGATTTGTCAGATCCAGGATCAACTGATTACGGAAGTAATGTTCTTCCCGCTGTGGCTGTTTGACGACCCAATCCGGATGTTGTTCGTAGAGTTCGGATTTGGGGCTAACCATTTCTGGTTCTACCCAGATACCGAATTTAACGCCCTGCTTGGTCGCTTCTTCCACGAGTGTCGCGATACCATTAGGCAGTTTTGTGCGGTTCGGTTGCCAATCTCCTAGACTGGAGTGATCGCTGTTACGCGGATATTTATTTCCAAACCAACCATCATCCAATAAAAATAGATCTACCCCTAGTTTTTTGGTATCCCGGAGCAAACCTTTTAATTTTTGTTCATTAAAATCAAAGTAGGTCGACTCCCAATTGTTGAGTAAAGTCAGGCGTTCGCCATTTCCATCCAGCAGCTGATATTTACGGGCCCAATTGTGCAGATTTCGGGAGGCGGTGCCTTTTCCCTTCGTTGATAAGGTATAGATCAATTTGGGTGTAGTAAACTCCTGATTGCTGGCTAGTTTTACATTGGAAGCATAGTTATTGATTCCGGCAATGATACGTAGGTTATTGAGGTAGTCCACTTCAAAATCCACCTTAAAATTTCCACTATACCCAAGGCTTGCCATCAGCACTGTTCCTTCATCTTCGGATGCCGCCTTGCCCAGAGACACCATAAAGGAAGGTGGCTGGAATAAATTCGCGCGTGTTCCGAGTTTACTGTCCAACACTTTAATGCCATGAGTCAAGGGCGCCTCCTCAACTTGCATTTCTTTTGCCCAGTCGCCATGGTACTGCCGTAGCCAATACGCCTTGGAGCGCAGGGTCAGATTGGCCGAAGCAAATTTTTCCAGCGTGACGACTTTCTTTTCCTTATTTTGGATGGTTGCCCACTGCTCAATGATGTCCTCATTCAAAAACGATTTGTAGTGTAAAACGACATAAATATCGTATACTGGATCTTTTAGGGTGATATCAAGCTGTTTGACATTGGCATCCAGATTTTTCACCTCATGCTTTTCATAGCGTAGGTCCAAGGAGCGGTTACCATCGGCATGAACAACACTGATGGCCGGTTCCAGTAGGTTTTTTGAACCTGAGGGGGTATACGCCGCATTGGAGAGGCCACTATAATCTGTCAATTGTCTATAACCACTTGCAATGGTCGAGTACTCTTTAGAATCACTCAATTTTTCCCCGTAATAGAGCATTTTCAGTGTTTTCGTGGAATCGTACTCCAACACTAAGGCATTCGATCTGGTTTCAATAGGAATCTGTTTGGACTGCGCCTGTGTTTCCAGATGGACAAGCCCTTGGGCCATCAAAAGCCCCAGTACAACATGTTTAAAATGATGGGTTGGCATATATAAAAAGATTTAGGATTTGTTAACGAACTTGACTATTTTATTTGCTTTCAACTGAATCTTATACAAGTATTTGCCATTAATGTCCCGCTGTGGACTTAGACCTGCCAATGGCGTAGGGCTCAATACCTGAATCGTTTGATCTTGCGGCGATGAAAGAATAAGCTGCCTAATGCTGCTGTTGTTCCATTCCATCTTCTCGATGGTTATGTTGCCCCGGCCTTTGAGCCCGCTAACCGTTCCTGCGGACCAAGCATCCGGTAATGCAGGAAGTAATTCAAGGATGTCGGTCTGCGATTGCAGCAACATTTCACTCAGAGCAGCCACATAGCCCAGATTACCGTCGATCTGAAAAGGTGGATGTGCACAGAGCAGGTTGGCATACACGCCGCCGCCATGATTATAATCGATGCCGTCTCCACCCACGAGGTTAATGAAGTTAGTCAGGATTTTATAGGCATGGTTTCCATCTTGCAACCTGGCCCAAAAGGCCATTTTCCAGGCCATGGACCATCCTGTAGACTCATCGCCACGCGCCGTGAGGGAGACTCGGGCAGCTTTAGCAAATTCTGGCGTCTTCAAAACTGAAAATTGATTACCGGGATATAATCCAAACAGATGTGATACATGCCGATGTTTGTCCTGTGGATCATCGCGGTCGGTCTCCCACTCCTGCAATTGTCCCCATTTCCCGACTTTAGGCTTGAGTAGCGCATCGCGAAGTGCGGCAATATGCTTACGGTAACCTACGTCGATATTTAAAATTTGACTTGCCTGAATATAATTGCTAAATAGGTTGTAGATAATCTGATGATCATAGCTCACCGCGTCCTCGGTTGGGCCATGTTCCGGAGACCAGCCCTGTGGTGCTACCACCGTTCCATCTGGTCTTCGAACAAGGCGATCATCCCAAAACTCGCTGATCTCTTTCAAGATCGGGTATGCAAATTCACGTAGGTAATTTTTATCGTTATTGAACGCATAATGTTCCCAAAGTGCCTGCGCATACCAGGCACTTCCAGGGGTATTCCAAAGAAAGCTCTCCCCTCCGAAAATATTATTTTCTGTTCTGACCGTCCAGCCCCTTACGCCCGGAAATTCCTTTTGCGTATTTATTTTTTTGACCTCGCGCATACTGTTGATATAATCGAGGTAAGGCCAGGCGGATTCACTCAGGTTAGCCACTTCTGCAGGCCAATAGTTCATCTGCACATTGATATTGGAATGGTAATCCGAGCGCCACGGTGGATTATTGCTGTTGTTCCACAGGCCCTGTAGATTGGCCGGTAAACTACCTTTTCTCGAAGAACTGATCAGTAGGTAACGTCCATATTGATACAGCAACGCCTCCAGTGCCGGAATGGGTCGTTTTTTATAAGCTTCCAACAGCATTTTTGTCGTCAGCTTGTCGTCTAGTTGGCCATGAGCCAGCTTCAGCTCCACCCGGTTGAACAAAGTGGTATAATCTGCGACATGACGAGCCAGAAGCTTGTTTACGTCCAGCTTCTCTATCTGGTTAAGATAACGTTCATTTGCCTGCCCAGGATCCTCTTTCGACTTCCAGTTTGTCGCTCTCGTACTGGCATAGTCCGTTGCTGCACTTAACAGAAGAAGCATTTTATCTGCAGATTGAACAAAGATCTGAGCTTGTCCGTTTTTATCTTTGCCCGCAGAAAGCACACCGCCCTCTATTCTAACCTGCACCCTTGCGGCATACTTCATGCCATTGGCAAGCGTGCCTTTAAAAACTAGGCCGCCATCACTAGCTTCTACCGTTCCGCCGTGTGCGTCCCGCAGCGTTATGAGGGCATTCAGAACACCTTTTTTACTGTTGGTATACTCAAAGACCATCACCTGATCTGGCCGGCTCGCAAAATACCGGCGGCACATCTGCTGTCCATCTTGTCGGTAAACGATTTCATGCAGAGCTTTATCCAGATTTAGCTTGCGTTGATAAGATGAGAACGTCTTGGTGCTATCCTGATTAAAACGAATAAATAGATCCCCAAAAGCTTGGTAAGATCCGGTTTCCTGCTCATCACCCGTCCAAAGGCTATTTTCATTAAATTGAATATGCTCTTCATGTACGCCGCCAAAAATCATGGCGCCAATTCGCCCATTGCCGATCGGATAAGCTGCAGTCATCCAGTCATTCGCCGGTTTGTCATCCCAAAGGTAGTAGCGCTGTGCATAAATGTGCGGAACGCAGGCTATCAAAAGTAAACCAATCAGGTATTTTAATTTTTTGTTCATGAACAGCAACATTATAATTATTGGGCAATGCCCATTGGTGAAAAAATAATATAAATAAGCACCATCAATAAGAGCAGAATCATACCTACCCGATATCTGCCTGTCCAATAGGAATCTTTTTTCTGACCGGAAAATTCGAATTCATAAGCTGCGATATAGTTCGGTTGGCTGATTTTGCTTCCGCACCAGATGATTAAAGCAACAGCGACAAAAAGCAGCGCAAACAGATGAAGATAATGCAGCTCTGTTTTCCAGACGAATACCATCAGAAAATAGCTCAACATATAAAGGAACAGCCCTATTCTGGCCATTCCCGGTGTTACCCGCCGGGACAAAATTCCCAGTAGCATAATTGTAAAAATAGGCATATTGAACAATCCCGATACCGTCTGAAGATAGGTATAGAACCCATCATGTGCAAAAAGTATAAATGGAGCAATAAACATCGCCGAGATAGAAATGATGAATTCGAACAGCTTTCCCTTTTTTACCAGTTCTGTTTCACTTACAGTCTTGTTTTTACCTTCAAGGTAGGGTTTGTAGATGTTGAAAATAAAGAGACTACCGCAGCTTTGAAGGCCGGCTGTGTAAGTGGTCATGGCGGCGCCGAACACAAGCGCTAATGAAAAGCCGATCAGCATATCCGGAAAAATCAGCACGATAAGTTTTGGAAAAACAGAAGCGGTGGGCTGTACGTTAGGCAGTAAATGCACGGCCAGCAGCCCCGGAAGATTGATTAATAAGGGCATCAATAGTTTACCGGCGGCCGCTAATGTCATCCCTTTCTGTGCCTCTTTTAAGTTCTTCGCACTTAAAGCCTGTTGAGCAATATAAGGCTCCATTCCCCAGTAATAAAAGTTGATCAACAACATCCCTGTAAACAAGGTTGAAAAGGGTACTGCGTCATGTTTGCTGCCAACCGCATTCAGATGTTCCGTTTTTTCATGAAATATACGCAATACACCAGACCAGATATCCCCCTTTCCAAGGTACCAGAGGGCAAAAATTGGAATCAGTACTGCCAGCAGAAACAGACAGAGCCCTAGCCCGAGGTCAGAAAGAGAAATCAGCTTCAGCCCCCCTAGGATACTATATAAACTTCCTATGATACCAAGTGCCCAGACCAGCAGCCAGATACTCTGCCAATAACTGATGTTCAGTATGCCCGGGACATCAAACATCGTCGCCAGACTGAGGGCACCTCCATACAACACAGGGGGCAGTAAATTGACTATATAACCAACTAGGATAATGATCGAGACCATCAGCTTAGTCTTTCCATCAAACCGCAATGCCAAGAAATCTGGCACCGTGCGAAAACCATGTTTAAAGTAAATAGGCAGCAAAAATTCTGAGACCAGCAACATGGCTACTACAGAACTCACACCCCAACCTATCACCGATAGGTTATTGATGTATACCGACTCATTTTCACCGATAAACTGATTGGCACTTAAGTTTGTCAATAACAATGCAGAGCCAACCATCCAATAGCTATTACTTTTCCCAGCTAGAAAAAAGCCATTGAGTGTGGTAGAGTAGTTGCTCTTAAATTTCCAGAGGGACCAAAGTGCTACCAGACCTGTAAAAAGACAGAAACTGAAAATTATCATTTAAACATCCTTTTGTATTTTTATACTGAATGGCGGTCAGCCAATGTCGTTGGCACGATTTCCCGGATCAATGTTCTTTCCAGCACAAATCGGGCGGCCTGCGAACCGATCTTTGCAAAGTCTGTCGAAAAGGTCGTAATTCCACCGCTGATGATCTCCTTAATAACATCGTCGTTATGAGATAGCACGCCTAGATCCTGCCCCAATGTCCAGCCTTTCTTAAGTACCTCCTTTAAAATTTGATAGAGCTCCGGATTGTGGATGGTAAAATACAGATTTCCTTTCCGCAGATCTCCTGCATGGTATTGTTTTTCAATGCGCCCTTTGACTTTGTACTCTTTTAAAAAGCGTAAGTACGCATTTTTGATTTCATTGGGTTCGGCAGTATTCTCCCTAAAGTAAAAAACCAGCTCTTTATACTTCTTGATCTTGGGGTACAGCTGCTGAAAGACGGCATAAGTCGCCTGTTCAAATTCCTGCGCGACATAAGAGTACTCTTCACCAAGATCCATCAGCCGGTCGATAATCATCAATTTAGATGCAGGTATGGACCGCAGCATCAATTCAGACTCTTTGTTTTCTATCGGAGCAACAATATATACGGTATATCGGCCTTGTATACGGTTAAAAATATCTTCAAAGGTTTCCATGTTGTTGTGGTGGAAAAAAAGATCCACCGCTATCTCCTCCGGTAGGTTTGCGCGTAGCTCATTGACCAGAGTATCCTGAAAGGTATCATATGCGTAGAGCAGTACGGCTACTTTCTGTTTCATCTGGGTATTGTTGCTCACCACAAAATAGCCTTTCCGATTTTTAGACTCGACAACTCCATGAGCGATAAGGTCGCGATAAGCTTTCGCAAAAGTTTCCCGCGCATAACCCAGATATTGAATCAGATTATTAACCGAAGGCAAACTGGAATGCACTTCCAATTCGTTGGCATCAATCGCATCCAATACTCCCTGTACAATACATTCATGTTTTGATAACGTGTTCAATTCCTCCAACCGTTTAATACGGTCAATCAGCGCTTTAAAGTATTCTTCTTTTTTCAACTTCATATGTAACGATTAAAATAGAGCAATTTTAAATAATTTTGCTCCTGCCTGCTCAAACGCAATTGATTTTTCGGCAATCAGCTCAACTTTACCTTTGTCAAACAGTTCTACTGCCTGGTATTTCTCACCAGGCTCGAGGCCAATCTGTCTGAAATCAATGTGCACTGCGGCTGGCCCTGTATTGAAATTAAATACGGCTAAATACAGATCTGTCCCCACCTTCTTATAATAATACATATTAGCTGCCTTACCTTGCACAAATCCTGCTGGGCGAAAACTTTTGCCGTCTGCTACAATCTTTAAAATTTCCGGATCTTGAAGGTATGCATTCATTTTGGGCTGCCAGCTTTCCTTTTTTGACAGGTCATCACCAAGAATCAGTGTACCTGTTACCACACCTGAAAGCAGCCGCGCTTTATTAATCTCAGGACGCTCATCGTGAAAGACCAGATGGTCGGCGTCGATAAAGTCATAGAGATAGGTTTGCCACCATCCGTAACTAACACTGTTTAGGGTATACTGTGTTTGGTCGAGGGTCTTCCATGCATCGCAGGCAATTCTCCGCATGTGGGCAAATTGCGCGGTGGCCAATGAAGGTGAAATCGCAGCATAAATCAACATCTTACCTTTCAGGACATCAACCAGATGCTTCATCCCCACGCTATAGGCCTGCATCCCCGTATACACGTTTTTATCGTAAAAGCCAGTGGATTCTATCGCGGCATGCGACAGAAAGTCAATTTTGATCATCTTGAATCCACAGTCAACCAACCTTCCCAGGATCACATCCATGCGGGCTAATGTGCCTGGGTGTGTAGGGTCCAGTGCACGCCCCCCATCCAGATTGTGGTAGCCGTGTTGTGTCTTAGTCCATAACTGGCCAAAGGTAAATGAGCTGCCCTCCGCCTTGCGCCCAGGGCCGCTTGCATGGCCCCAATCCGTAAAAGGAGCCCAATAAACGCCCGGCTTGAGTCCCAATGAATCACAGTAGTGCACAAACTGTTTTAATTGTGTATAGTCGCCTGACATACCACCCGGAGTCATGTTGTCCCAAAAAGAGTCCAGATCTATAAAGGCCTCACCGTCTGCATTGCGGAAATAGGGAATATCATGAGCAAAATAGTCTGCCGTCGCCGTAGCGTTCTGATAATTGATTTTATCCTGTATGACGCCCCAACTGTTCCAGCCCACGGGCGTGGCCCCTTGCCACCTTTGTACATAAGGCGGTGACAGAATACGGTGAGTCTTAGCATACTGTTCCAATCCGTCTCGCCAATTCTCAACATACGATACCATATATTTCGGCGAACGGATTACATGACCTTTTACCAAGCCGTGTTCCATCGAATCCCGTGTAATGGTGGCATCAGTGAACCCTGCTTTCACAGAGATTTGATTATACATGTTCCCTTTACCTTTGATCTCAATGCCAGACTTCCACACCGACTGATCCAAAGACCCAATCAACAGGCCATGCCGGCTTTCCTTATCATAGACAACCCCGATCTCCGAGCTGACCTTATTGGCCGGCGAAATTATATTATTTTCATAGGAGATAAAAGTGTCATTGTCAAAGGGGACGGCAAGCTGATAAAGAGAAGTTCCGGGTATAGTTATTGCTGCATTGGACCAGACCGGGACCAGCTCATTACTGGACAGGTTTTTCCCTCTGACTTCCAGCTCCAGAATAACCATATTGCTGTTGTCATAGAAGTAAAAATGCTGCAACAGCTCTATTCCGCCAGATGTCTTGGACAAAACGGTGTATCGTTTGCCTGCTCCAAGTCTATCGCTGATTACCGTCTCAATTACTTTTCGACCCTGATTGAGTTGGCCCGAACTAATTTTTTCACCGTTGGCAAGTTTGAAATAAGCACTTGCATCCTTGATATAGGAAATTTGCCCGTTACTTAAGGTATAAGTGCCAGTCTGCTTGTTGTAAGTCAGAGATATCCCATTTTTCGTTACCTGAAAAGGCTGTGCGGATAACATGACCGTACTCAGCGTTAAACATAGCGCGAAAATAGCTGTCTTCATGCTGTTCGTTCTTATTGTAAATTGATTTGAAACGCGTTGATCTTCATGTAATGGTCCGGTTGGAAATTCACTAACATCCCCATATTAACCGTAACTTTTTCCTTGATCTCAAAGTACACCCCGTCAGATTTTACGTCGGCATGCGCCATGGCCTGCTGAATTTGCTCCAGATCAGGAATCCCACTATTTGCTTTGCTTACAACCAGCTGTGCCGGCGGTTGATCATAATTTGTCCAGGATAAGTTACAAAAAAAACGGTATTTGCCGGGGAATAAGGTTACTTGCTGTTCAATTTTCCCATTGACAATTGCTGGAGCACCCCAACCCGCCTCAATATTAACGACACCTCCGTCGTCCGAACCAAACCCGCCATAACCATTATGGTTTTTCATACTGGCGTTTGTCATCCAGTCGTCCAGGATCCCCCATCGATTGCCGTCATATGCCGTTGCTGTGAACGGGGCTTTGTAGTTTTTTAAGCACCAGGCAGTGATATCACCTTTAGGCAACAGTTTATGTGTTTGTACCATAAACGTATCAATCGCGTTACTATCTGGCTTAAAAACGGTGCGGTAAGCAATCTCCTGATTTGGCAGATAGTCCTTGAGTTTGATTTTTTCATCTTGAGTTTTCGTATGCACCAATGTATCTACAAGGTTGCCATATCGGTTTATATAGGCTATCCGCAAAGCATCAAAGCCCACGCTTGGCGCCACATCCTGCAGCGACAACTGCAGCTGTTGATCACCGATAAACTGTTGTTCCAACACACTTCGCTGAAAGAGACCTTCTCTGTAGCGATTGCCGTACACATTCCCAGCCAAATAAGATGGGATGGAAAATCGTCCCTGCGTATCCACTGTGCGAATCTCAAAATTCATTGGGCCTTCGGGTAGCTTGTCGATCACATAATGTACTGTATCCAACGCATTGCTTAGTTTCACTGGAAACTTCATCGAGTCCTGTCGACTATTCCAATACACACGGACCTCCGAAACACCTGCATTTACCCTAAAAATTCCCTGTATTTCGACCCTATATTTACCCGACCTTATTCTAATCGAATCAAGTTTGGCAGGATACACGATTTCCTTCCCGTTGGTGAATCGGGTAAATTCATCCATTTTCGAACAGGCACCCAATAGCCAGAGCCCGACGATCGACAATATGAATAGATATAATCTCATCTTTTTTCCTTTTTAAATGTTAATAAACTCCCCACACCTGTATCTGTGCGATCTGAATAAAATAGCTACCCCGCCAATTGCGCAGGTTGCGGATCCGCAAATATTTGTATTTAGGTGCATCTTCGGGCAGATCAAATGACCAGCCTGCTATTCCATATACTTCGTCCGCGTTGGTATTTGTTCCCGGTGGAGTACCAGACGGTTTGCGAACGGTACAGGTTGCCAGCTTTGTCCACGACTCCCAGGACCCGTCCAGATTCGGGCTATTGCTTCCCCAAACTTCAAAATCACGCATATTACCTTTATCGTAGAAGCCATTTTCTCTACGCGGAAAGATGACGATACGGCTCAGCTTCGCTTCTTTCCCGATGGAAAATGTCAATGACTGTGGGGCACCTGCGCTCTCAACCGTATATAACGCAGGCCATCGCGAAGGATTCATATTGCCGTCCCACATCATTTCCGAGGTTGTACCATACATATACTGTGCGTCTCCGGGCAAATGCAGCGCTGAAAACTGCTGCCTTGGGAAGAGGTTTTCTTCCAGTGGTTTCAGTGAAGTGTATAAGGTATCTGATTTGTTCAGCCAGCGGTCCCGTACATAGAAAGCAAACTTCATCTCACGGGACTTCAACCCGCGGATATTATATAAAATCAGCGAGTCCTGACTATAAAAGTTATCCAGCGGCAGGTATTCTCCGTTGTTTAAGGAATCGACCATCGGTACAATCACAATGTCGCCTCTCTCTTTATTGACCGAACTGATGCGCACACCTCCAAAAGTCGGCGCCACTTTCATCTCCGCAAATACCAGATCGAAGATTGGTGTCTTGGGCTCCACAATGACATCTACGGGATCAGAAGCTACTTCCGCTTTGTTAACCGCGTATAGCTTTACAATATGTTTTTCAGTATCCGGAAAACCATCAATTAGGATTTCATTTTTATATGTTGATGATTTCACAACACGCATTTGACCGTTTGTCATCAAATATTCAGCTTTCACATAGAGGATATTGTGATCTGTAGGCAAACTGTAACGTATAGTCGCCTGGCCAAAACCGTTCGTCACCGAGGTATTTTGGACAGTACTGGGTTTGGATTGATCTCCCTCAACCAGCGTCCAGCCTTTCTCCTCTTTGCAGGCGGTTATTGCATAGAAAAGACCGACAAAGAGATAGATAATAGTCGAATATCTTATATTTTTCATAACTTCTTAATTTAGATATAAACTACCAGCCCGGGTTCTGTACCAGGTTGGGGTTAACCAAAAGATTGTTTTCGCGAATAGGCCAGAAGTAATCCCTCGGCGCAACAAAACGTTGCTGAAAAAACGTCTGTTCTTTATAGAAAAGCTCTGGATGATCTTTGTCTTGATTCCGATCCCAACCCGTAATATTTTTGTTTAGCTCCTGAGCAGCCAGCTTCCAGCGTTTTAGATCCCAAAAACGTGATCCCTCAAAACTCATTTCAATATTCCTCTCCCGTTGGATGATAGCTCGCAGTCCTGCTTTGGTCGTCGGCTTGCCTGGATTATAGGCATACTTTGTCCAAGATGCCTGCACCCCTTCCAGTCCCGCTCGTTGACGGACCCTATCCAGATATAAAAATACTTCAGCACCCGGCCCTTCACTTTCATTCAAGGCCTCTGCGTACATGAGGTATAAATCCGCTAGACGTAACATAGGCCAGGGATATTCCTCGATGTGTGAACTATTTCCATCCTTAAAAGCAAATTTCCAGTTCACTAGTTTTTTCGGATAATAAGTGGTAACAGGAATAGAAAGCCCACTACCAAACAGACCAAGCCGCAACTGTGTAGTCCATGTATTCTCGTCACTGCGGCTGGGGCTGTTCTCCATAAACCAGATGCCGCCATCGAAGCCGACATTTGCATAAAATCTATTTTCCCGGTCAAAATGTACTCTAGCCGTCGGATAATTTTCAATGTTATTGAATCGTTCTGTATGTGTGCCTGAGCGTAGTTGGCTTTTATTGCTAAAGTCTAAGGTTTTATCCTCTTCCATCGGAACACCATTTCGAGTATAGAATTGATCGACAATTTTGAGGGATGGCGCCAGGGTGCCGTGCACGCTGTTATTGCCGGCATTATTGGGATCAATATGCGCCATCGAAGAATATTGCATTTGCCATGCCCGTGAAGTCGGATTTCCCCATATGATTTCCTTGTTCCATTTCTCCGTCACGGCATTGCGGATACTCATTTGAATCATGGTGGTATCCGACAGCGGAAATACTGTTCCAGGAAACTGATAGAGGCCTATTCCCAAGTTTTCGCATGCAACGATCGCTTCCTTCGCTGCACGCGCAGCTTTTTGCCATTTCTCTATCTCAAAGCTCTGGTTAAAAAATAATTTACCATCTACATTCTTAAAGGTAGCGTAATCCGTGTTGCCATTGAAAAGCGGACTGGCGGCATATAAAAGCACTTTTGCTTTGATCCCTAATGCAATAGGTTTGGTAATACGGCCCAGGTCGGTTACGGGCGACTGGACCGAATTAGGGAGTTTAGGTATTGCCTCATCAAGTACCTTGACGATATAGTCGACAACCTCATCAATAGGCTGGCGTTTTACTTTTGCATCCTCGATAGACGTGTTGACGGAAAGATTGACATCCATGGTCGGAATAGGTCCATAATGCCGCAACAACATAAAGTGGTAATATGCTTTCAGAAATAAAACTTCACCTTCCCAAGTGATGCGTTCGTCCGCCGTCATATCACGCACCTTCTCGGGATTACGGATATTTTCCAGAAAGATATTACAGTCCCGAATACCATTAAACATATAACCGTCCCAATAGTTGACATAGGGGTTGGTGACATTCTGGTTACCCCTTGCGATATTCCAGTTGGTCCCGTCGATACTCAATGTAGGGTAGTCCAGCCAAAATTCATCTCCCGCCAGATAAGCTGGATTTTTCGTAGGATCTCCATCCTGAGGAAGGTAAGAATAACAAGTAGCCAAGTACTTTATGGCTTCACTTCGCATGGTGAAGGCATTATCGATGGTCGCAACGTTATCCGGCACGACATCCAAATAATTGCAGGATTGACAACATAAAACACCCAGGACAATTAATAATTTTACTGATCTTAAACTTTTCATAATCAAAACATTAAAAACCAACGTTAATACCTACATTGTAAACCGCCTGCACCGGATATCCCAAGCCTTCCCCTCCCATTTCGGGATCCCACATCTTAAACTTGCTCCAGACGGCGAGATTGAGCGCATTAACGTAAAAACGAACATTGGACATTTTAAATTTGCTGAGGAACCGTTCAGGCAGATTGTACCCCAGTTCAACAGATTTCAGCCGAAGAAATGCACCATTGCGCATCCACCAAGTAGAAAATTGGTTATTGTTGTTGTTGAAACCGTCGGTCAGACGTGGCCAGAAAGCTCTGACGTCCTGATTATCTTCAGACCAATGACTATTGGCTACCTCCTGCAATAACCCGTTTTGATAAGGTCCATTAATCGCAAAAGGAGTAATATTCCCCGGATCAATAAAAAATGAAGATCGCGCTGACCCCTGCACAAAGGCACTGACATCAAAACCTTTGAAGCCAACTGAAAATCCCATACCGTAAATAATTTCGGGATCGGTAGGATAACCGATTGGCACTTTATCCAAATCCGTTATTTTACCATCGCCATTGATATCTCTGTACTTGATATCACCTCCCATAGTCCTAAAAGCACCACCAAAATTCTGTAAGGGCGAGTTATCTGCCTCAATATCATCGACAAACAAGCGTTCAGCAATCAAACCATAAGATTGTTTGATAGGATGTCCCAAACGCGATAAATAAGCCAGATCAGATGGATAGTCCGGTTCCTCATTGACCAGTAACTTGTTGGTTGCATAGGTCATGTTCGCCCGCAACTGTGTCCACCACGTGTTTTGAAAAGATTTATTATAATCTAAAGCCAGATCAAACCCTCTACTTTGCGCCTTACCTATGTTCGCCTGAATATTGGACTGAAAGCCCGTTGTGGTCGGAATATTAGAACGGACCATCAGTATATCACTACGGGTGGAATTATAATAATCAAAGACAACCCCTAAACCATTTTTTAGATTTAAGTCGAATCCGGCATCAAATGTCTTTGCCCGTTCCCATGTGATATTACGATTCTCGTATCTGTATATCGAATAGCCCGGTCGTGTATAATCCCAGTTATTACCCCAGGAAAATCCCTTCGATGGATCATTTGGGTTCACCTGCGATAAGTAGAAGAAGCGGTCGCGCCCATCACCAATCTGATCGTTGCCCACCAGACCATAGGTCGCCCGCAATTTGAAGCGTGAAACTACTGGATTCATAAACTCAAATATCTTCTCTTCATTAAGATTCCATCCCACACCGAATGAAGGGAAGAAGCCGAAACGGTGATCCTTGGAAAAACGTTCCGAACCATTGTAACCAAAATTAAATTCAAAGAGGTAACGATTTTTGTAAGCATAAGTAGCACGCCCAGATACACCCAGATTGCGCGCTGGCAGCGAAGCCTGCAAATCACCACCGTTGGCCGTCTGGTAATTACGAATGATACCGATCAGCATCCCTGTAATATCATGATCTTCGGCAATAGTACGGTTATAATTAACAGCAAACTCACCATAAGTCGTTGTATTCAAGATTTTATTGCCCTGATTATAATCAAGGTATTCTGTTCCCTGGTTCTCATTTAATAGACTTAAAACCGTATTGTTAGTACCCGGAATACGGACCAAATTATAATAGAAAGGCTTGAAACTTCGCATGACAGAAAAATAGGAGTAACGCTGCGTATAAGCCATCAGCCGCGCGGACAGACCTTTTGTAATAAAATCAAAATTTTGCTTCAGCTCGAGCTGTACATTGACCGTTGAGCTATTATATTCCTGAAAACCATTCACCATATTCGCATATGGGTTGTTGTACAAGGTTTTGGTCGTTGGAATAAAATTGTTTCCGAAGAGCGGGTGCGTCGTGAAAGGAGAATACGATGATGGATATATCGCGGGGAACATGACGGGGTTCGACCAGATGGCTTCCCGAAACACGCGCTGCCCACCATTGATTAGATTACCCCAATTGTCATATCCTCCGATCGGTCCGGTATAATCGTCAAATTGAGCTGATGTACGGATAATACCAATAGTAGTTGGCGTCACATTTAAAGTGATATTAGAACGCAACGAATAGTTTTTCAGATTAATATTATTATCAAAACTATTGCTTTGCTCGGACTTTAAGATGCCTTTATCATTATTGAAAGTACCAGCAACATAATATTGCGCGAGATTTCCTCCACCGGTGACATTAAAGTTAAACCGCTGATTGTTTGTATAATCTTTGATTAGTTGATCAATCCAGTTGTTATTTGGATAAAGCAGCGGATCGTCTCCCCGTTCAGTATGATCAATCTTATTCTGACTGTAGGGCAGGGTTCCTTTCGGATCGCGGGTCAATACAGCCTCGTTGGCCATCTTCATGTACGTTATGTTGTCTGCAAATTTGAAATTCCGTGTATTTGTCGAGATGGAATTTTCAAAACGTGCATTAAATTTTGCTTTACCAACGATACCACTTTTGGTGTTGACCAAAACAACTCCATTTGCTCCCCGCGCACCATATAGAGAGGAAGCAGCCGCATCCTTTAGAACCGAAAAACCGGCGATATCATCTGGCTGCAGGCGCGCCAATGCTGTAGCGTCTGATTCCATACCATCGATCAGAATCAAGGGATCTTTCTTTCCCGCACCAAAAGAACCGACTCCCCGGATAAAGAAGGAAGCATTGTCATTGCCCGGTTCGCCGCTCCGCTGATAGGCAATGAGTCCTGCGACCCTTCCCGCCAGCATGGTGGTTAGATTGGATGTCGGCCCTTTGATTTCTTTGGGATTAATAGACGTGATGGACGCCACCATACTTGTTTTCTTCTGCGTACCGTAAGCGACAACGGTCACTTCATCCAGACTTGAACTCGATGAGGAAAGGTAAATCGTCATACGGCTGTTACCTGTAACGCGAACAGTTTTGCGGTCAAAACCAACTGAGCTCAAAACGAGCTCGTCATCGATGTGCACATCTTTCATCAGAAATTGCCCCTGTGCATCTGTAGAGACAACTGCGCTTTTTCCCTTAAGCGCAATGGTCACATTCGAAATGGGCAAATGGCCAATGCTGTCCAACACAACTCCCCGTAACTCAAATGATTTGGACTGTGCATGGACAAAGCCCACCATCAAAAGAAAGAGCAGGGGTAGAATACATTGCCGCCATTTACGAATTGGGTAATACATTTGGTAGATCATAAATCGGTATTCTTATAGATTGGTTATTATTAGTAGCACTCAAATCAGCATGTTTCTATCTATACTATTCTATACTACACCACAATAGTAGAAACAATTTCTGAGATACGCAAATTTTTTTTCCATTCGTCGCTTAAAGCAGGTTTATAAATCAAAATAGCTAGCCTGTCATGTATCTAAAAAAAAGAGCGGCAGGTCACGAAAATTTTCCGTAGCCTGCCGCTCTATATCGTTGCAGCACTTTTGACCAACAAAAAAAAGGTAGGCCTAGCCTACCCTTTTGTCAACGAGTGATGATACTTTAAGGTATGATTGAGCGAATGAGCAGTCTGTCGGGCATCGTCCTTATAGGACGATAGATCCTGACAATCACGGATATTTGCCACATCCACTTTCTTTCTTACTTTGCTGATGACCTGATTTAACTCGGCTTTCCAGTTACCGGGATCACCAAAATCGTCCATCCAATTTTTGTTGATAAACTTTTTGTAGTTCAAAAGCAAAATATACAATTCCTCACCACTTCCGGCGCAATTGATTGACGTACGCCAGTTCTCTAATTTTTCTTTAAAACTCATAACCAGCAATATACAAAAAATATATTACAATACCAAATAATCGAGCTGTACTGGGACATTTCAAGCCTATAATCTATGTCTGGAACACCTAAACGAAGCTTATTCGACGATAATGTGAACACCGACCATTTTGGCTTTATATTTAATTTTTTCAATTAACCCATAGTAGCTCCAGTTGCGCAACAAGAATTGATCTTCTTTTGCCATTTCTTCCTTACTGGATTGATTAACCAGTAAGAGGGTACCCGCTTGAGCTTTGACACATAGCTCAATTAATTTTCGACTATACAAATGAAGTTTTGTATCTACATAGTTTTTCTCCTTTTTGTTATAGTGTTCTAAACTTTTCATCTTCCGTTTTCTACCTCTCCCGCCCTTATTAAAGGCAGCCGCTTTTTGCAGTCGGTGTCTTGCGGCCTGAATGGCCATACGACGATAGGTAAACTCTTCCTTATTTCCAATCTGAAAAGAATCTTTACCGATGACCACGGAGATAGGATGTTCGATAGATAGTGAAGCCTCAGCGATAATATTATCTTTTAGTTCCTGAATTTTCTTGGGAAGCTCGAGCGCCAGAAGCAAAAAAATTTTGCCTTTGACGATCTTGATCGCGCTGCTACAGACCTTGATCTGTCCGACCAGTGCACGCTGGAGCAACACTTTTTTGTCTGACCGATCCTTACCCAGGTAGGTGCGAAACGGTATTTTGAATAATGTGAATCTAAAATCTCGATTATTCTCATCTTTAGTAAAATTAAGCTGTTTGCCGGGAAAGGGAATCGGCATATCCTTTTTATAATTACGAAGTGACTTTTCTCCCTTCCAGTACGCGAGCCGATCGGCCTGAAAATACTTGATCAAGGCCGTGTTTACCTGCGATAAGATTTCTGTTGGGATCCGCCCTTTAAAATAGCTGGACAATACCTTATAGGTACTGTTCATGCGGGAGGTCGTCAATATGCCTTCCGGATCTTTTGCCTGATCGGTTAGTTTTATTTTGGCATCATCATGCAGATAGATCAGATCTTTTAGATTCTCCTGAATATATTGATGCGTGATGACCATATTGGCACCACGGAAGACGATATCCTGCCATTCGAAGAGCTGCTTAAAATATGCTGATCTTTTTTCTTTATCATCGCAATCCACAAATACCTGTATCTTGCGGGTCAATACCATAGTTTCGCTAGCCATATTCATATCATTTGTTTATGCTATTTTCTTTGCTGATTTAATCTTAGCGTGTGCATTGATAAATAAGGTCCGTACCTGCCCTCCATCCAGCTTAAGCGCTTCGGAAATTTTGTCAAAGGAATATTGCAGTTCATAGCGCATACGGAAGACCTCCGCTTCTTCTTCAGTCATTTCGCAGTTCAACTTAAATTCCACAGGCTTGGCGATAAGGTTCATTTTTTCCTCGCTATTCACAATGGAACGCAGGAAATCAATTGTTTTCTCTACCCTTAAACTCACTTCATAGTCTGAAATTCCTCCTATGTAATACGCTATGCGTTCGTAGTTAAAACTATATTTGAGACAAAGGCGGATAAAAAGCTGCTGATCCGTGTGGAGGTTGGGCAGGATGGCATGCAGCTGTTCTAATTTTTTTTTCTTTTCCAGCTCCAACTGTTCGATATAGACAAGGTCTTCCTCCTGCTCTTCCTCCGGTTCATAACTCAGCATAAATTCCTGATAATCCTCGATGCCGTCCAGGCGGAGCAGGCTACGATGAAACCTATTGCGTGATTTTTGGTAAAACGCATGGATTGCGGATTTCACCTGCGATTTTAAGAAGTCGAGCACCTCGGCTTCGGAGTGTATGTTTTCTCGAAACAGCCAGAGCCGCAGGAATGCCTCCTGCGCTATGCTTTCTCCCGCGCAGTCATCATCCGTGGCACGCTGCGCGCGGAAAAAGAAGTAGTCGTAGAACTTTTGATAAAAGAACTTCAGCCCTTTTTCGTTACCCTGACGAAGGCTATTAATTGCGTTTTTAATGTCTTTGTTTAGTCGAATTACGTTCATAATCAGTTATAAGGTTAGCAATACATCACTCACTTATGACCGCTCCAGCGCGTTTGTTGGATTTTTTTGCACCAGAGCCTGGCTAAGTATACTGGTTATGTTCTTATAAAACGTATTGGTATTGAATGGAAGACCAGCTACTGCCCTTGGACCTAATGGTTATCAGCAGTGGCCTACTTGGACACCAAACTGAACAATTATAGTTCTCCCGAAATCGCTTTTAAGTTAGTTGCATATCCCCAAATTTTGGGATCACCGGCAGGTTGTGCCAGTGCTTGATAAACGGCCACCACGGTGTGTATACCCTACATTTTGTGATTACAACAGGTACGAGGCCCTAAGAAGCCTATGGAACGAGGTTGTGTATACCCTATATTTTGTGATCACCAACAGGTGTTCCGAATAGCAGCATCTAATTGGCTAATTGTGTACACCCTACATTTTGTGGTCATCTACAGGAGATTGATTTAGCAACAAAACTAAACATATGTTGTGTATACCCTACATCTTGGGACCATCAACAGGTTTATAAAATATTACTGACTGCAATCTCATGTTGTGTATCCCCTACATCTTCGGACCATCAACAAGGTCACACCTCCAAAAAAACTGATCATCAACAACGACGATAGGTCGAAGGTACAACGCCACACAAGCATCTCAATTTCTTTATTTTATAAAGGGTATTTAGTGAGTCGTCTTTACGCTCACCCTACGGCATCACAAGATGCCTCAGTATATCATTTTTGAAAATTCTCTCACTTCTTTTCAAAACGCTGGATCGATAGAAGACATACCTATTTTACCACTAGTTTTATGATTACCGAAGAGCTGCACCTTAAGACAGCTTAAGGTGGTACCGTTATGTATATCCTACATTTTGTAATCATCTACAGGTTGGTGAGTCTCATACATCACCATATCGCTGTATATACCCCACATCATCGGATCATCAACAGAGGCCGATGGGAAGATAGTTAGGCTGACGGAGTTGTGTATACCCTACATCTTGGGACCATCAACAGGTACCCGTCCATTGGAACGCGCTGTAAAAGGGTTGTGTATACCCTTCATCTTGGGACCATCAACAGGGTCACACCTCCTAAAAAACTGATCATCAACAACGACGATAGGTCGAAGGTACAACGCCACACAAGCATCTGAATTTCTTTATTTTATAAAGGGTATTTAGTGAGTCGCCTTTTACGCTCACCCTACGGCATCACAAGATACCTCCATATAGTATTCAATACCAATAAGTCAAAGAACGTTTATATCAGCCAAAAAAATCACTTCTTTTTTGCGCAAATAAATCCTAACTCCGCCAAGGAGTCAGTTACTCATTCCAACGAATTATTTATTTAAAATCCTGTGCTTTGAATGGTAAATACAAGGCTAAATAGTTGTCACTAACACAGGATGCGAGATACAGGTCTATAAAATTTATCCAATTTTATTCTGGTGACCTGACAATATTTTTAATACGTAATTTTCTCATTTAATAAATTTTGCTTCCGATACAACGCCAAAGATGCAAGTAATTCAATGTCGCTACAGCGGCTCATATTTAGTTATCGGCTGTCTTTGAAACAAAGATAAAAAACTAAAATTATTTGCACAAATAAAAACACAAATATTTTTATTCATTATATGCGCAAATAAATTCTCCTTTTGTATATGGCAGAGATCAATGAACAAATACTTAAGGAAATAGGTGAGCAGTTGCGTAAACAACGCGAGAAATTATATTATTCGCTGAAAGATATCGCTAATATGACAGGATTAACGACCAATACTATAGCTGCTATTGAGCGTGGTAAGGGGGCTTCGCTCAACAATTTTATTCTCATCTGCCGAGCCTTGCAAGTACAACCGCAGGCCGTATTCAACAGTCCCATACCGCTAACCCCACCCTTTAGTATACCGCCTGAATCCAAACGACGAATTGCGCTGACCAAAGAACTGGACGAACTGGTTTACCATTCCGATTTTTTTGAAACGCCAAGGCGTGTTTCGGATGTGATCCAGCACATGGAAGCAGATAAGGATCAAAGTAATCGCTTCTCTGTTTACCTCGGCAGTTATTGCCAAGAAGGCACGCTTGAATATGAAAAACTTGGTAATTACAAGGTATATCGAAAGAAAAAATAGCCTTTGAAATGCTGCCCGCGGCAATCATCGGTGGGAACACACAACAAAGGACAACACTTCGAGATGTTGTCCTTTGTTGTGTGTATTCTTGTGAATAATAGCCCATCACACTGCGGCTAATGCGCAGAAATAGGGTGGCAACACAAATAGCGATGCTATTTTAAGGTGACGTCCAGATACACCGAATGCCGTCCATAGGTATCATAAAAGGGCTTAAAGTGAACGCCGTCGATCGTAAAGTTCAGCTCCTTAGGGTTTCCTTGAATAGTTTTGCCAAGATCTTCCGCATCTAGAGTGACTTTCCGCCAGTCTTTCCTTGCAGTCGGTTCCTGAGCCGCCAACAATATGGGTCCATAAAACAAGCTTGCAATATTTTGCTGATCCATCACAGGGTCCAGATGAAACTGAAAAGGCATGTGTACGACGATTTCATCACCATCTTTCCAAGTGCGGCTCAATTTGAGGTACGTACCTGGCTGAGCCTTCACATTTTCGGCTTTGCCATTGATCTTGACATCAAACCCCTTGGTCGCCCAGCCCGGTACGCGAACAAAGATGTCAAAATGTCCGTGCCCGTTTATTTTAAGTTTGCTGTGGTCGTCTTTTGGAAAGCTCGTCATCTGCTCAATGGTGACGTTACGCGACGTCCAGTTTAAGGTTGATGGGATGAACAAATTGACATAAAGTGCCTTATCATCTTTGCTCCTGTAATAGATGGCAGTCTGAAGCTTCGTACTGCTTTCTATGGCCGTACCATTACAGCAGGTAAACCCCGTCATATCCGGATTGCCAAACTGTTTGACTGAGCCGGGCCGTAGGGGTACGTGATAGGTATTCGCAGGCGTATTCTCGGCTACAGACGCCAGAATATGGTTATACAACCCGCGCTCATAGTAATCCATATACGCTGTTCGCTGGTCAAAAAGAAACAGATTACCAGTCAATTTCAACATATTATAAGTGGCACAGGTTTCGTTTTGTCCCCCCGCCGCAAAACCGTTTTCATACAGGGTAGCAGGTTCGGCAGTAAACACTTCAGCATTAGCCGGATTGCGGGCTCCCGCCACACCGCCGATACTATACATATAATCATTGACTGCTTTGTACCAGAAGTTGTCCGCCACCTTATAATATTCGGGCATGTTGGATACATCGTACATCACGATACTGCCCACAATCTGAGGTATATGCTGATTGGCATGCAACCCACGGAATGTATCCACATTCTTCGCCAGCCCGTGTGTATGCTGTGCATCGCCAAAAAACACATCGATGTTATCAAACATCTGTGCGGTCTTCAGGTATTTGTCCTGCTTCGTGATACGATATAGATGTGCCAAAGTTTCGTTCATACCGCCAAACTCACCTGCAATATAGGTGCTCCACATATGGGTCAGCGTGTCCTTGGGAAGCCGGCTCAAGCGGACATGCACCCAGTCTGCCATACCTTCGGCAATCTCCAGTGCTTTTTTGTTGCCACTCACTTCGTATACATCCACTAGACCTGCCAAAATCTTGTGTAAGGTATAGTAGGGAGCCCAGATCTGATTTGCCTGACCGCCATATTTAGCCCCTCTTTCGAGCATGATAAACTGATCAGGAGGATAAGCACTGATAAAACCTTTTCCCCAATTCCAATAATCTGTCCGAATCCCCTGCTCGCTCAGGTCCGAATCATACTCCTGCTTACCGGGCCCTGGTGGTACTTTGGCTGGATCTGAAACGGCAGCAGCCCCGGGTATTTTAGGTTTACCCGACAACTGGGAAAGCTCGTACAGTGTATTGACCATATAGGTCATTTTATCCGCAAAATTCTGCTGGAGCTCCTTATCATAGGCCGTGCCGGCATAAGCCTGGGCGATAGCTGTGAGGTAATGTCCTGTAGCATGCCCGCGGAGCTTGGTATCCTGGCTATCCCACACACCTAAGGGTTTAGCTCCCGCAGGCTGGGCTATACCAAACGCATTGCGGAACATGTAAAGAAAAGAGTTCGGATCGGTTGTTGACAAGGTCCGGATAAACTTATCTCTATTTTCTATAAATTTCGTTTTTTGATTTTGTTCATCCGTTTCCAAAGAGACCTGACTTAAGTCAAAGGGTTCAAGCTTAGCACTTGGTGCTGTCGATTTCTTCGCTCCTCTTACAGTAACAATCGCCTTGGCTTGGAGATCTGTGCCGGGTATACGACCCATCACCGTGTAGCGTCCAGCGTCCAATACCGTGCTATTATCGTTTGGCGAAGGCCATAACACACGTACTTTTGGCCCCTTCATTCCATCTTTGTAGGTGCCGTTTACGAAACTTGGCAGCCTCGGCAGCTCACCGATACCAGTCTCGACCTCCACATCCGAAACTGAAAGTAAATAGGCATTGTAAAGCTGTGATTGTGTCAACGGAAAGCTCGGAAGGTCTCCTTCCGTATCCCGTACGTTTACCGCCGTCCGGTTACCCCGCTGGGCACTTTGAAAAATGCCTGCGACCTGATTCTCAGTAAGGGGGACCCTATATATACGAAAGTCCCGTATCATGGCATCCAAATTGGGGTCTCCGGATAGAAGGGACTTTCCAATATATAGCTGCTTTGTCGCGCCAGAAGATGTGCCAAATACATCTATTAGCTCTTTAGGTATATCGTTGCTTTTTCCTACTGGCTTGCCGTCGAGATAAGTGGTCAACGATTGTGAAGGGATATCGACTACAATGGTCAGGTATACCCACTTGTTCAGTTCGATCGCAGCTGAGACGGCAGCTTTTGTATTTGCCCGGCCGGCCGTGATCAGCGCATGATAACCCTTTTGCCCAGTTACTCCTATCGGAGCAACCGAAAAGTGTCTGTCGGCGTCCTTCCCAAAATCAAAAAAACGCTGATTGATTTTATTTGATCGTAAGAAAATCCACCCGGACATACTCACAGATTCCATATCGGTCAGCGCATCTCCGGGAATGATCACATAATCATTGTGCTCTCCAGAAAGCGACAGAACCTTCCCGAACCGGCTGTCGTTGACGAACTTCGGTAGAGAACCATGTCTGGCGTGCAGATTATTTCTCGACCAATCTTTTAAGTCTCCTTTAAACAGATACCGTGCAACCATTTCTGTTTCGCCGATGCCGTCTAAAATCTGGTCCCCGCCCTGGGCGTGGCCAAAAGATAATGCTCCGCACAGGTAACATATGGGAACGATAGCGCGTAGAAGCAATTTGTATATCTTCATATCGTTATAAAAATTTGTACACATATATAAAAATTCGAAAGCACGTTATCAAGACGCTTAACTGTCCTAATAAAGATTCCAAGCCGGCGGGTTGACACCGAGTAGATGCTTGACAAAAAAATCTCTTCGTTTTTTCTCTCCAAAATCGCCGCCAGACGAATGCCCCATACCAGGTACCATGATAAACTCATGATCTTTACCGTGCTTGATCAATTGATTGACCAATTGATAAGTTGAAGCTGGATCCACGTTGTCATCAAGTTCGCCCACAATCAACATCAGCTTACCCTCCAGTCGGTATGCGTTTTCGGTATTTGAACACGCAGCATATTCCGGTCCTATCGGCCAGCCCATCCATTGTTCATTCCACCAGATTTTATCCATCCGGTTGTCATGACATCCGCAGGAGGATACCGCAACTTTGTAAAACTCAGGATGAAAGAGCAATGCCGCCGTCGATGACTGTCCTCCGGCCGATGTGCCATAAATGCCTACTTGTTGTATATCCATATAGGGATATCTGGAAGCTGCAGCCTTTATCCAGGCAATACGGTCCGGAAAGCCGGCATCCTTTAAATTTTTCCAAGCCACATCATGAAAAGCCTTGGATCTATTGGACGTTCCCATTCCATCGATCTGCACGACAACAAAGCCCAATTCAGCCAGCTCGTACATTCCCGAAGGGTTGGCAGAGAAACTTTTGGGCACAAATGAACTGTGTGGCCCGGCATAAATGTATTCGATCACCGGATACTTTTTATTTGGATCAAAGTTTCGGGGCCGGACAATAATACCCCAGATATCGGTTTTACCATCCCTCCCCATGGCCGAGAAGACTTCAGGGGCTTTCCAGCCTGTGCTTTCCAGTTCACTAATATCGGCCCTTTCCAATTCCATGAGAATCCGGCCGTCAGCAGCATCACGCAGAACTGACGTAGGCGCTTGGTTTACCGTCGAATACACATCGACAAACAGGCTGTAATCCCCGTTGAAGGTGGCTTGATGGTTTGCCAGCTCGGGCGTTAGCTCTTTAAGACCATTCCCGTCCAGACCGATGGAGTAATAATGAATCAGATAGGGATCTTCACCTTCTTTCATGCCGCTCGCTTCAAAAATTATTTTTCTTTTTGCTTCATCCACATGCACCACTTTGCGTACTACCCAGTGTCCTTTGGTGATCTGTTTTTTCAATTTGCCGGTTGTTCTGTCAAAAAGATAAAGATGGTTCCATCCATCGCGTTCGGAGGCCCAGATGATCTCTTTTGTCTCCTGTAAATCATGTCTGTACTTCTTACTGCTATAATCAATAAAGGTGGGGCTGGTCTCCGAAATCACCACGCTGGTCTTGCCATCCACTGCACTGAGCGCCATAATATCATAACGCTGGTGTCCACGCTGATTATACTCGAAGGTGATACTATTGTTGTCTGGACGCCATGCCAATTCGGATAAAGTAAACTGGTTGGCCACCCTCATCGGATCCACAGGAAATATTTTACCATCTTCCACCCAGATGATCGCTGGATAATATTGCGGCAAAGCGTCACCGGGCTTAACATAGTCCCGTGTCTGCAATTTTGGCTGCAGCTGATCGACAGGAGACGATTCCAGCAGAGTTAACTGTCTTACCTCTGCTTTGCGCACTTTTGAAACGGCAATTTTCTTGGAGTCTGCAGACCATTGGATACGGGCCATGTAATACTCGCCCGGACTGCCGTCAAAAGTAAGCTGCTTCTCTGTCTTTGCGTCCCCTTTTCTACTTACGTAAACATTGCTGTTCTTGATGTAAGCAGTATATACCTTATCGGGAGAATCCACCGCCTCCCCTTTGCTGTCATCACGGCGCATGCCCCAGTAAGAGCCACCTCTACGATCAAAATCATTTTCTTTGGCCTTCCCCGTCCGAGTCAGTTTTTGTGCAGATGCATTCCACGTCCAGCTTATGCCCTGCTCCACAAATTCGATTTCATTTGCGTTCAGCACCTTTGTCCCCCTGCCCCAATATCCGCTTAGTCTGACTGCGGAGCCGAGTTCGGCAGTCAGTTGTTTCTCAATCTCGCCAACGTCGGTAGCCTGCTTTTTCTGCGAAACCACGTCGACGATATGCAACATGGACCGTCCACCTTTAGCCGTGGTACGGTAGCTAAAACTCTGCCCTTTCGCAGACCAAAGAATCTGCTGGGGTATGCCATAAATCTTGGCAAACGTCTCCCGTATTTCTTTAGCCCGTTTATAATCCTCCAAAGTCCCCTGAGCCATGATAGCCAATTGGCAGAGCATAAACGATAACACTGCGATTACTTTCAGTTTCATAGTTATTTCTTAGTCGTTACTGTATGTTTGTTTACTTCAATGTTCATTGGAATGGGTTAAATGACTGCTGCGCCTCACTACATAATATAATGGAATTCCCAGCAGGGTAATAATAATCCCCGGCCAGGTAAATTGAGGCTTATACAGCACAAGCAGGACAATAAAAGACAGGCCCATTAGAATGTATAGCGCGGGAATCAGCGGATAACCGAAAGCTTTATAGGGTCTTGGAATGTCCGGTCGCTTTCGGCGAAGCAGAAAAATACCTATTATGCACAGCATATAAAAGATAACGACGACACAAGTGATCATATCCAGCAGATCGCCGTACTTTCCTGTCAGGCACCAAATCGTAGCAACGCCCCCCTGTAGCCACAGTGCATACGCTGGCACTGCCTTATGGTTTAATCGCCCCGTTTTTTTAAAAAACAGACCATCGTTGGCCATGGAATAGTAGACACGGGCACCTGCCAAAATCAGCCCATTGTTGCATCCGAACGTACTGATCATGATCATCACTGCCAGAATACCGATACCTAAAGGACCAAATATCTGCTGTGCCACGACCATGGCTACCCGATCTTTTGGAGCGCTTGCCATGTGTTCCATGGTCAATACTCCTGTGTACATCAGGTTGGTTAAAATATAGATGGCTGTCACGATCACAGTCCCCAGCGCCAGACTTAACCCGATGTTGCGCTGCGGATTTTTTATTTCGCCAGCCACTGCAGACGAAGAATGCCAGGAGTCGCTGCTGAACAGCGCTCCAACCAATGCGGCAGACATCGCTGCAAAGGTCCCAAAAAGGGAGTAACCGGCTGTTGAGCCGTCGGCATTCAACCGATGCAAATCCCAGCGGGTAGCTGCCGACCAGTTCTGATTCCATACATCGGAATCAAAAGCAGCAAACCCGAATAGCACCAGCAGAATTAAGCTCAGTATTTTTATCAGGGTAAGGATGGTCTGTAAAGTTTTACCATTTTGCACACCTCTTGTGTTGATCAATGTGAGCAATAAGATAACGCCTATGGCCAATACCTGAGCCGAGGAGACATGATAGCTGCCTACCTCCAGCAGATACACATCTTCATCCAGCACTGGAAATAGGTAGGCAGTGAACTTTGAAAACGCTACCCCCACAGCTGCAATCGTCGCGGTCTGGATAACCGCGAAAAATGTCCATCCAAACGTGAAACTCACCACAGGTCCGTAAGCTTCCTTCAGATAGACATATTGCCCGCCAGCCTTGGGAAACATCGCACTCAGTTCGCCATAACTCAGTGCAGCAGCCAAAGTCATAAAACCACAGATCAGCCAGACGACCATCAGCCAGCCTGCTGAGCCCGTATTGCGGGCGATATCTGATGATACAATGAAAATCCCCGATCCGATCATGCTTCCAGCCACGAGCATCGTTGCATCCAACAGACCCAGCGATTTTTTAAATTCCTGATTCTCTTTTTTTGTGCTCATCATTCTGATCAGTGGTTAATCAAACATGTAAAACTTCCATACGGCCTGATGCTGAGGATTGAGATCTTGCTCAGTCAGTATCGCCCGCAACATTTCCATCGGCATGTAATTTTCTTTGATTACGCGCTCGTGAAATTGTTTGTAGGACATCTTGCCTCCGCCTACCAATTCGTCGCTGAGCCGCAGCAGCTGTAGCCCTCCTATCATATAAGCCAGCTGATATAAGGGATCATAAGATCCTTCAAAAGATCGCTTGACCTCACCGTGCGCATTCGCAGGTTCGTGCCCCACCTGGTTCACGAGATAATCAATACATTGCTGGGGCGTCCATTCACCGAGATGAAATTTGATACTGAATGTAATACGTGCACAACGGTGCATCCGCCAAAACAGGACACCAATACGCTCCTCAGGCGTTTGGGCAAATCCAAGTCTGTACAACAGCAATTCCCAGTACAAGGTCCACCCCTCTGTCCAAAACGGTGTATTGAAGTTCTGCTCCCGGTAGGGTTTATATCTTTTATTCATAAAATACTGCAGATGATGGCCGGGATTAAGTTCATGCTGCACCGTCCCCAAGGAGAAATAAGGATTATTTCCCCGCATGCTCATCATCTTTTGATCGTAGCTCATCGTATTGGTCGGATATGAAATGCTGATCTCACGGCCTCCTGTAAAAAATGGGTTCACCAGTTGCCGCTCCGGGGTCATCATGATCATTCCCCAGGTCTCATCCGCCAGATCCGGAATATCCATCAGCTGATGTTTCTTGATAAATTGTTGAGCTCTGTCGTACAGCGCATTGATCAGATCAGGCTGCTTACCCACCGGCACATAAGCGTTTTTGACTTTTTCCTGCGCTGCTTTCCAGTCATCGCCATACCCCATTTCCCGGGATGCCTTTAATAGCTCCGCCACACACCATTTCCACTCTTTATCTGCAATCTTCAACAAATCTTCCGCATCATAGGCAATCATTTCATCTTTCAGCTTTTTATTGAGCGCGATCTTCCCGATCGGTCTCCCGCCGATATTGCTGCCGTCGTCATACACCTTCCAGTTACTTTTGGCATTGAGGGCCTCCCGGTAGCTAGCCAAGGCTTCATGAAGTCCTTCATAAGATTTGGGAACCCACCAGGTAAACATTGGATCATAGCCATTATAGAAATCAAATGAGCTCTGCAAACGGCTTTGCAGGGACTCGATCATACCGGTCAGGTAACGTACATCATCCGCATCAATCGCCGGCTTCTGTGACAGCTTTTGGCTCTCCTGCTGTACGGATCCACGGACCTGCTCAAACATTGCGGCGATCGCCCCCCCATCAACAGAAGTACCGCGCCTGCGCTTTTGTTCGAACCCGAAAATGCTGTCCGCAAAAGGGAGGTACGATTTGAGTTTCTTGTAGCGCTCCATCTCCTCTTTTAGTTCTTCCTGATGACGAAGAATCTTCCGGTTTAAGAGGATATAGTCCACCTGCCCATTGGTATTTAACCGTTTATAATCAAATGCTTTTAATCTGGCCAGATAAGCATTGTCGAGACGGATTAATCGTTCCATCTGCTCGGGAGAGGGACTCACAGACTGAGATCGCCAGCCTTTTGGCATCGGACCATAAAAGTAGTTCACTGCCTCCAGGTCATTCTGATACTCTATGATAAGGGGTTCCACCGGAGTGGTGTGCTGATACAAATCCATATGTTGCGCATTCACTGTAGCCGGAAATACCACACAAAGTATGATCATACCTATACATGGCTTTCGTTTAAGATCGGGTTTTATCATCATTTAAGTTTATGTCAAGCGTTATTGAAATCTATCAGGGCTAAAAGCAGATACATCTGTTTCGGTGGTCCGCCCCGAAAGTATGGCTGCCACTGCGTTACCGAAAGCAGGGCCCAAACTCAGGCCCATCATACCACCGCCGCCGGCAATACTGACATTACTGTATCTGGATGCACGCCCCAAATAAGGCAATCCATCGGGGGAGCAGGGCCTATAGCCATACCAGATATCTTGCGGGTAATTCACCTTCAGATCGGGAAAGTACTTTGGAATAGCTTCGACAATCCCCTTCACCCGATTTGGGTAGATCTTATTATTGGCTGGCCCAAGCTCCATGGTTCCACTAAAACGGATCTGGTTATTCATCGGCGTCACTGCCACCCGGGCCTCTAGCAATAATGCGGCATGTATCAGGGAAGTACCTTCCTCGGGACTATGCATAAATGAATATCCCTTACCGGGCATCAGTGGCAATTTTAAATTCAGCTTCGAAGCCAAGGCCGGTAAGGCGGCTCCCCCAGCCAGAACAATTTCATCGGCTTCAAAATTGCCTTTGTCAGTGACGACGCTAAGCACCTTTTTGCTGGCGGTTCGGAATTCATTGACTTCCGTTTCGTAGTGGAATTTCACACCCTGTGCATGGAGATATTGGGTCAGTACCTTCATGAGTTTTGGTGGATACATGATTCCGTCGCATTTGTAGAGGATACCACCACGTGTGTCCATTCTGAGATGCGGTTCTAACGCCTGAATGCCAGCCGCATCATATATTTCGACCGCCAGCCCAAGCTTTTTCGCTTTCTCTGCCAGTTCAGCTTCTTCGTGTTCGACATGCTCTGATTTATAAAGCATCATAATTCCGTTTTGACGAAGTTCAAAATCAAACTGCTCATCCGCTTTCCACTGATCATACAACCTGCTGCTAGCCAGATTTAAATCCCGGATAGCTTCGGCATTCCGGCTGACATGCTGTTCATTGGCATGCTTCAGGAATTTCAGTCCCCAATCGATCAGTGACAGATTGAGTGTGGGGCGCACATAGAATGGACTCTTGCTGTCCAACATCCACTTGATCCCCTGCGCGACAATACCCGGTGCCGCAAGCGGAGTAAAATGACTCGGCACGATCATTCCGGCATTGCCATAAGAACAATTGTCCAGACCGCTTCCCTTATCCAGAACAACAACTTCCCAGCCGTCTTTTACCAAATAATAGGCTGTGGACAGCCCCGCAATACCTGCTCCGATAATCGCTACCTTTCCTTTATGATGTGTTGACACTTTCTTACTGTTTTAATGTGTAAATTACAGAACCTGAAACCCTTCTTTATAGGGATCCTCATCATCGATAATGATATGATTGTAGCCTGTTATTCTTGCCCAGCCTTCTACAGAAGGAATAATGGCAGCTTGGCCGTTCATATCGGTTTCCTCTTCTATACGGCCGACAAACTGCGACCCGATATAACTTTCATGGACAAATTCTTCTCCCCGCTTCAGTTTGCCTTTGGCATACCACTGGGCCATTCGGGCTGAAGTACCTGTCCCGCAAGGTGATCTGTCCAGCGCATTCTCGCCGACCAATACGGCATTTCGACCCGCAGAATTCGCCTTGACCGGTTTACCGGTCCATTGGATATGGCTCAGTCCATAGATATTTTCATCTTCGGGATGCACAAACTCATACTTTTCATTCAGCAGGCGCCGGATTATTTTACCGTAATGGATCAGCTGGCTAGCTGAAAAATCGCTGATATCTTTAAAATTGTTTTGGGGATCGATAATCGCGTAAAAGTTTCCTCCATAGGCAACGTCGGCCACGATCTCACCGAGATCTGGGCATGTCACGGTAAGTCCTTCTTTGTATAGGAAAGATTTGACATTTGTCAGCTTTACAGTCTTTACTTTTGCCCCCTCCTGCACATAATCGATCAGGATTAGCCCTGCAGGAGTTTCTAGACGAAGCTTACCTGGTGTTTTGGGCTGAATAAGCCCTTCTTCTATGGCGATGGTCACAGTACCTATCGTACCGTGCCCACACATGGGAAGGCAGCCGCTGGTTTCGATATAAAGTACGCCCGTATCGTTTCGCGGATCAACCGGTGGATATAGGATACTGCCGCTCATCATATCATGCCCTCGCGGTTCAAACATCAGGCCCTTACGGATCCAGTCGTACTCCTCCATAAAGTGGAGCCGACGTGCCATCATCGAATCGCCGTTGAGGAGAGGAGCGCCGCCAGCGACCAATCTTACCGGGCAACCGCAGGTGTGCGAATCGATACAAAAAAATGTCTTCTTCATATAGGGTTAACTTGTTATTCTATTATTTGTGGCTCACTTTCTCAGCACTGGCTACCCCGTCAACTATCCGGTGGATAGCTAAGGGATTGCCATTCTTCAGCTCTGCGGGCAAAAACTCGTCGGGCCAGTTCTGAAAAGCCAATGGCCGTACAAAGCGCTTCACCGCATCCGGACCTACTGAGGTAAACCGCGGATCGGTAGAAGCAGGGAAAGGTCCTCCATGCTGCATGGCATACACCACTTCTACCCCAGTAGGCATTCCATTGAACAGCAGACGGCCAGCTTTATCTTTGACTACATCGATAATCGTCTGATGCTCCCGCACATCCTCGCTGGTACCTGCAACGGTGATGGTAAGCTGCCCTTTCAGCTGTTTGGCCACATCCAGGACCTGTGTGTAATTATCAGCTTCTATCAGCAGTCCGAACGGGCCAAAAACCTCCTCACTCAGCACATCATTTTTCAGAAAGCTGTCCGCTGAGGTTGCCATTATCCGCGGCCGGCCTTGTCCTTCTTGTGCAGCAGTCTGCGATTCCGCAATGAAAGCAACCGACGGCTGATTACTCAATAGGTTTTTATTTTTTTCAAAATGGCTATAGATTCCCTTATTTAACATCATTGCCGGAGCTATTCCACTGATTTCTTCTGCCAGCGCACGCTTAAAGCGTTCGAAAGCAGCTCCCTTTACCGCCACAAAGATCCCCGGGTTGGTGCAGAATTGTCCTACGCCCAAGGTTAGCGAAGCCGCATATTCTTTGGCCAGGGCCTCCGCACGTTGCTCAAGGATCTGTGAAAAGGCAAAAACCGGATTAACACTTCCCATTTCTGCAAATACCGGAATAGGCTGCTCCCGTTGATTGGCAATATCAAAAAGTGCCTTCCCTCCCCAGTACGAGCCCGTGAAACCTACGGCTTTCACTAGCGGATGCGCTGTGAGGTAAGCGCCTATCTTTATATCTGTTCCTTCCACATGATCACCGAGAACATGGCTAAAAGTACCATGAGGCCACCCAAATTCGGATACCACATCCGTAATTGCATCTGCCATGATCGTGGAGGTCCGGCTATGGCCTGCATGCCCCTTCACAATGACAGGACAGCCCGCTCCTATGGCGCTTGCCGTATCGCCGCCAGCCGTAGAAAAAGCAAATGGAAAGTTACTGGCCCCAAATACCAATACGGGTCCGATACCCACATTATATTTTCTGATGTCACCCTTTCCCTTTTCGGCATCGGGCAGATCGATACGAGCTTCGGCATAGAGCCCTGAGGCCACAGCTCTCCCGTAACTGCGCCACTGATGCACCGTCCGTGCCTTTTCACCGGTGAGTCTTGGCAGAGGTAATGCCGTCTCCTGATGGGCTGTTTCCAGCAATTCGACTCCCAGTGCCTCAATCTTATCGGCTACAGCAAACATAAAATCCGCACGTTGAGCGATGGTAGTAGACTTTAAAAATTGAAAGGCTTCGGCAGCTAACTGAGCATATCCATCTAAGGTAATCTTTGGTTGATCCATTTTATAAGTAGTTTATCATTGTTACATGAATTGTAGGCGAATGGTACGTACCGGTCGCCTACTTTTAATTAAATTCTATAACGAGATGCCATTTAATTTAATGTTGGGCGAGTGGCGATACCATCGGCAATAACCTTATTGATACGATCAGCTTCTTCACCCACCAGAGGCAAACGTGGAGCGCGCAGATGCGGTGTACCAATTCCCTCTGCTGTGGCGGCCAACTTGATATATTGAATCAGTTTTGGATGAATATCAAGTTCGAGCAAAGGCATAAACCAACGATAGATTCCCAGCGCTTTCTCAAATTCGCCGTTCAACGTCAGGTTATACATTGCTACGGTTTCCCGAGGAAATGCGTCAACAAGACCAGCTACCAAGCCATCAGCACCTAAAACCAAGGACTCCAAGCAAATTGTGTCCACACCGCCCAGGATTTTAAAGCGGTCACCAAATCTATTCTTCATCCTTGTAATATTGGTTAAGTCCCGGGTAGATTCTTTGACCGCCTGAATTGTCGGACAATCCTGTAATTCGCCAAACATATCCAGAGAAACGAGTACTGGATAGTCAACAGGATTATTGTAGATCAAAATGGGTAGATCTGTCGCTTGCGCCACCGCCTTGAAGTAGGTGACTACTTCACGATCATCAGCTTTATACCGCATAGGAGGCAGGAGCATCAGCCCATCCGCCCCTAATTCCTTCGCTTTCCGTGCAAAGTTGACCGCGTTTTTAGTTGTATTCTCTGCGATATTGAGCACAACCGGAATACGACCGGCCACAAGCTGACGGGCAAAAGTCAGCAATTCAAATTTCTCCTCTGTATCCAGCACTGCAGCATCACCCAATGATCCAGCTATTATGATTCCATGCACCCCAGCCGCGATCTGAGCCTCTGTGTTCTTTGCAAACATGTCATAATCAATTTCCCCATTTTCTGTAAATGGTGTCAATACTGCAGGATATACCCCCGTCCATTTTAATTCAGCCATAGTCTTTTTTCTTATTTACTTAAAATTATGTTCAATTACTTCATCAAAGAAAATAACTAACCGGGAACATAACTAACCGAGTTTTGATCATTCCTTATTGAATATTGACATCTCGGTATTTATGCAGAACATTTATGAACGAGCAACTGCTCTTAGAAAACAACATTTCAATTGTTTGTCACATCAGGGATAAGCTTGTTGCTTTGAATAAGGTCCTCAGGATAGCCGGAAACTGTATCTGCGGGTTGACTTTATCCTAAGTTTACGATAAGTGTTCTTTATACATTAAATTTATGTTTTGGAATACAGCCAACCAAATTTTCTTCAAAATATGCTAAAAAAGGAATAGTGTATGTTAAATTCCAAGCATAAAAAAAGCTTGCAATAACACATATTTGTACTTATTGAAGGGGCTCACCCCACCAAATCATGGACTGATAAATCTAACGGAATGAATATCAAAAAAAAATACTGTCTGCTTTCTACCTTTTTATATCTATCTGTTACCCCGGGACTATTTGCCCAACAGAACGAACATCCGGTATGGCAGGCGGTTCAAAAGCAAACTGCTACATTAGGGATTGATAAAGGATACAAGAGTTTTCAACTACAGAAGCTCAAAATCAAAATACTCAATTCTTCGCAGACACTATCCTCGCTACAAAAAACAGATGACGACGATAATTTCGACTACACTCCTGCCGGAATGTTGAATAGGCGCGACCGCAACAATTTTTTCCATTTTGGTGATATCAACCTCCGCATCCGGAAAAAAGGTGAAGCAGCGTGGTCAACTTATTCCTCAGCCAGAGAACGTGTGGCAGTGACCAGACTCGACGCTTCCCTGCCCACCTTGGCCGCTGCCGACATGGGCCCCACATTGGGAGGCATCCCTCTGCAGGTGACCCGCAGCTGGAAGAATGTTGACGGCGACCTGATACTGAGTTTTGAGATCAGTAATCCCACAGCACAAACCATAGAGATCGGATCACTCGGCATCCCCTTGCCCTTCAATAATAATATGGATGCAAAAAACCTCGACCAGGCCCATGCCGAAAATGTATTTTTCGATCCATATATAGGTAAAGATGCAGGGTATCTGCAGGTAAATCACCTCCACGGGCTAGGGTCAAGTCTACTCGTGCTTCCCTACGAAAATGCCGCTTTTGAAGCCTATAACCCGTTGAATAGCGATCCGACGCCAAGAAGCATTACATTTGAGGGATTCCATGAATGGATGATCCACACAAAAGCACATACAGAAACAGAATGGAAAGGTGTGGAGCAGTGGAATACAGCGACCTCCACTGTATTAGCGCCTAAAGCCTCGAAAACCTTTTCGCTGCGTTTTGTACTGGCCCCCAGCATCAGGGATATTGAGGGCGAACTACTCCGCAACAAGCGCCCCGTGGCGGTGGGTACACCGGGGTATGTGGTTCCATTGGATAACCCTGCCAACCTGTTTATAAAGCACAATCAGGCAATAAAAGAGTTGAGCGTTTACCCTGATGCGGCACTCAGCATAAGCAAGCGAAAGCCAACAGCCTCAGGATGGCAGCATTACGAAGTAAAAGGCAATCGCTGGGGACGCGCACGGGTGACCGTAACTTATCAGGATGGTACTCAACAGACGATACATTATAAGGTCATCCAACCCGAAAAAAAGGTAGTCAACAGTCTAGGACATTTCCTGACCACCAGACAATGGTACGAAAATGACAACGATCTTTTCGGCCGTTCGCCTGCGGTGATTTCTTACGATTATGAGGAACAGCGGCAGATCACACAGGAACAGCGTGCATGGTACGCTGGGCTAAGCGACGAAGCTGGTGCGGCCAGCTGGCTGGCGGCCATCATGAAACAGATTGTACAGCCCAATCGCGATGAAATTGAGAAACTGAAGCACTTTGTCCACGAGACTATGTATGGCCGTATACAGCATACCTCGGGCGATAAAAAATATGGAGTAGTTAAAAGCCTTTTCTACTACGCACCCGACTCCATGCCTCCGGGCACGTACGATGACCGGATCAACTGGAAGACCTGGTCAGCCTGGTCGAAAAAAGAAGCCGACGATATCGGCCGTTCCTACAACTATCCCCACGTGGCTGCCGCACATTGGGTTATGTACCGATTAGCACGCAACTACAACAATCTGGTGCAGGAACACACTTGGGATACGTATCTTGACCGAGCCTTTCATACAGCCATAGCAATGGTGGAGAAAGCGCCTCATTACGCGCAGTTTGGCCAGATGGAGGGTAGTATATTCTTGATTATTCTGCAAGATCTACGCCGCGAAGGTCTGACAGACCGTGCAGATCAACTGGAGGCAGCCATGCGTAAGCGAGCCGTGCACTGGAAAGCCCTCAACTATCCTTTCGGCAGTGAGATGCCCTGGGATTCTACCGGTCAGGAAGAGGTGTACTTGTGGTCGCGGTTCTTTGGGTTTGACGACAAAGCACGTGTCACCCTCCAAGCCATTTTAGCTTACATGCCTACAGTGCCTCACTGGGGCTACAATGGTAGCGCCCGTCGCTATTGGGACTTCGTTTATGGAGGAAAGCTATCCCGTATCGAGCGGCAGTTGCATCACTACGGCTCGGCGCTCAATGCCATTCCGGTACTGACGGCCTTCCGTGATCAGCCCGATGATTTTTACCTCTTGCGGGTGGGTCATGCAGGCATGATGGGTGCTCTGGCCAACGTGACAGAAGATGGCTTCGGTCCCGCTGCATTCCACTCTTATCCGTCCACATTAGCCAATGACGGCATCAGTGGTGACTACGGTACTGGATTTTACGGTTATGCGGTCAACTCGGGAACTTATATTGTTGAACATCCAGAATTTGGCTGGCTGGCATTCAGCGGCAACCTCCGATCCGATAAGAAAACCGTGCAGGTGGAGGTGACCACTGCTTCCCGGGGCCGCATTTTCCTGGCAAAAGAAAAACTTTGGCTTACGACGGACGCCGGCGAGATAGAGCACCTGTCCTATCAGCTTAAAGACAGAAGCGTCACACTTCACTTTGATACAAAAGATCAAGAGCTGAACACCCATGTATTACTAAATATCAATCCAGAGAGCGGATATGAGATCAAGGACATGAGCAGAGATCAATACGGCCGCTACCGGGTACCGCGAACAACTAAACAGGTGACCTTGACGAAGGCGAAATAATTTCTTTCCGCTACGGATTGTGCACCTGATTATTGCCCCGTTCACTAGCTGCACACACTGGATAGGTAAGCGACAGCATGGATATGAGCAACTTTCTCAGAGGAGGACTCGTATGCTCATCCATGCCATCAATAGTACGATCGCCGTCCCGATCAAGGTTAACACAGTCGGCTGTTTATACGATCCGACAATGTCCGGTTTATATGCTGCAATTAACATTACCGTGAGCGACACCGGCAATATGATTCCATTTATTGCACCGGCGAGTATAAGCAGATGTACAGGCTTACCTACTGAAACAAAGATCAGGGTAGAAATCAAAATAAAGGCGATAATGATCCAATTTTCATTTTTTGCGATCCTCCGGTCAAAGGTTTTGATAAACGAAACAGATGTGTAGGCCGAACCCACGATGGAGGTAATTGCAGCCGCAAACATGACGAGGCCAAACAGACGATAGCCAAAATTGCCGGCGGCAAGCTGAAATACCGATGCTGTCGGGTTGCCGTCATCGATAGCCACACCTTGACTTATCATACCCAAGGATGCTAAAAACAAGCAAATACGCACCAAAGACGCCACGGATATCCCGATGACTGCACTTCTATTGACGGTAGGCAACGCGCTGACACCCTTCACCCCCGCGTCAATCAGACGATGTCCGCCAGCAAAGGTAATGTAGCCCCCCACTGTTCCACCCACCAACGTAATGATGGAGACAAAATCCACTTTGATAGGAACTACAGTCCGCACCGCTGCTTCCTGCAGGGGTGGTGATGAAATCCAAGCAATATAGATAAAAGCCAGAATCATAATACCACCCATGAACTGGGTAAAACGGTCCATCGCTTTGCCTATCTGCTTGTTTAAAAATACTGCGATGGCAATAGCTGCAGCAATACAGGCGCTCGTTGTGACGTCGACACCGAAAAGTGCTTCCAGCCCCAACCCTGCACCAGCAACGTTACCGATATTAAATGCTAGACCACCAAGAATGATCAGCAAGGAAATAAATCCTCCCAGCCCTGGCAGCAGTTTATTGGCAATATCCTGTGCCCGCATTTCAGAGGCAGCAATAACGCGCCAGATATTTAACTGTACACCGATGTCAATCAAAATCGAAACGAGAATGACGAAGCCGAAGCTTGCACCGAGCGACTTGGTGAAGACGGTGGTCTGTGTCAGGAAACCCGGACCTATAGCCGAGGTGGCCATCAAGAGAGCTGCACCGATCAGGGCGCCCGTATTTCGCTGTTTCATAAAGGCAGTATATGGTATTCTTTTAATCGTTGATGGATGGTCTTAGCAAACTGTATTGCTGTCGCATTGTCACCGTGGAGACAGATGGTATCTGCCTGAATATCGACAGTTACGCCTTGTAGTGAAGTAACTTTGCCATCTTTCACCATGTTTATGACCTGCGATGCCGCCTGTTCAGGATCCCTGATGAGCGCATCCTCCTGGGAGCGCGGCGTCAAGGTGCCATCCTGCTGATATGTACGGTCGGCAAAGACCTCGTTGTACACCTTGAGCCCTTTGCTACGGCCCGCCCGGATCAGTTCACTGCCCGAAAGACCGTATAATATCAGCGCTGGATCCAGGTCATACACGGCCTGGGCAATTGCTTCGGCCAAGTCTGGACGCCGCGCAGCCATGTTATAGAGTGCACCATGCGGTTTAACATGATGGAGGTTTAAAGTCTGTACATGAGCACATGAAGCAAGAGCCCCAATCTGATACACCACCAGGTTATATACCTCTCTTGCCGTCACCTGCATTTCGCGGCGCCCAAAACCTGCCAGGTCCTGAAAGCCGGGGTGGGCGCCGACAGACACACCATGTTGCTTTGCGAGCGCAAGGGTATTCATCATCGTGGCAGGGTCTCCTGCATGGAAACCACAAGCAATGTTAACGGAGGATACATAGGGCAAGATAGCCTTATCGTCGCCCATTACCCAGGAGCCAAAGCTTTCGCCCATATCACAGTTCAGATCCACAGTAAGTTGATTATTCATATTTAAATGCTATTGCTCTTTTTAAGCGGTTTAACTGCGTCTGCTGTTTCTTCAGCAGCACTTGCGCCTGGTCCATGCTGATCCGTTCAAAACGGATAGGATCATTTGGTCCTTTTTGCGCTAGAAGCGACAGGTCTATCGTTGCTACCTGAGCGATCACCGGGTAACCACCTGTGGTTGGATGCTCGGCCATCAATATGATTGGGTTGCCATCAGGCGGCACCTGTATACTGCCAAAGGTGACTGCCGTTGACAACAGTTCTTTGGGTTGCCTTAGATACAGAGGTGCAGATAATAGCCGGTACCCCATCCTGTCCGAATTGTTGCTAATCATAAATACATCCGAGAAAAACCCTTTTTGGGCCGCGCTTTCAAAGCACGCGAATTGTGGCCCTTCGATCACCCGAATGACTTCCGTGCCCAGCTTAGGATATATACTGAGATCCATGCTCCAGTGAAATACAGCTTGCTCGCCTTGATAACAACGGCGGAAAGCAATTTTATCTCCTTCCTGCAACTGCCGCCCTTGCCAGCCACCCATATGGCCTTTGCTATAGGTCGATCTACTGCCCAACAATTCCGGAACCTCAAGTCCGCCTTGAAAACAAATATAAGTGCGGCAGCCTAAATTTGCCCGGCCGAAAGAAAGCAATGAACCAGCCGTGACGCAAACCGGTTTCCACATCGGCACAGGTTGCCCCCCAATCCTGGGAGACAGATCTCCCCCCGTCAAGGAAATAAGCTGTTCCTTCTCGAAGTAGATCGTGGGACCAAGAAGTGTGCACTCAATCGCTGCTTCATTATCTGCATTCCCGAGGATGCTATTGCCGAGACGAAGCGCATAACTATCCATTGCACCGCTCACGGGCATACCATAGCGCTGCAGCCTATAGCGTCCTAAGTCCTGTATCGTTGTCAGCATCCCCGCTTTAACGATCCTGATACCCATTTCTTTTTGTTTTTAGTTGTACAAACTCATTATAAGTTATGGGGACAAAACATACATGATCCCCCATTTCAAGTAGCGATGGTCGCTCCTTGCCAAGGTCGAACAGCTGCAGTGGGGTATGACCTATTATCTGCCAGCCCCCGGGAGTCGCCATTGGATACACGCCAGTCTGTTGTCCGGCTATACCCACCGCCCCGGCTTCAATCTTCAGACGCGGCACTTCTTTTCGCGGTGTCGCGATGCGGCTGTCCATTCCGCCCAAATAAGGAAAACCCGGAACAAAACCGAGCATATAGACCAAGTATTCTCTTTCACTATGAATACGGATAACTTCATCCTCAGACAGTCCATTGTATTCTGCGACATAAGCCAGGTCTTCCCCATTATAATAGACGGGAATCTCCTTTTTTGCACTTTTATATTCGTTGTGAGCGGGAATATCCTGTATGATGCTTGAGAAAGCTGACAAGAGCTGTTTGTAGGAAATCAGCAGCGGATCATAGTAAATCGTTATCGTTGTATAGGCAGGAACATACTCAATAACACCAGGCTGGGACCAGTTCTCGATACAATTAGCAACCCGTCGAATCTGCGCATTGATCGTCTCGGAAATGGTATCACCAAAAGAAAGCACCAGCGCCTGATCTCCCAACGGATAATGTAAAATGGAACAAGGCAATGTCATATCTATCAGCCGATCGGGGGAGATGTCCATAATTTATATTTTATAATCTATCTATACAAAGATTATAAATACCAGCCGATAATCAAAAACAATTACATACTGAAGTACCGCCAAGTCCAGACCAATTTCGTCCGTTCATCGGTAAAAATATTGGTATTTCAATAAAAAAGCAGAATAAACTAGTTATTCTGCTTAGAAAGTGATAAATATACTAATTAAATAGTATTAAGATCTGAACCCCTATTAAAATGTATACCTAACTCCCAGTTGCATTTGCCAAGTAGTTCCTAAAGTACTTACATTTTGGAATGGAGTTGTTGGCAGTTCGCCATTGATCACATTCATATTAAATTCAGGAATTCCAGAGACTGGAGTAGATGCAGTATTCAAAACTGGCTTTCCATTATTTACACCAGGGACCATCTTATTTCCGAATAACAGTTGACCATTATTTAAGCGACTTTGAATACCCCAATTCTTATTTATAAGATTTCCAAAGTTTATAACGTCCAAGCTTAACTGTAAGGAGTTTTTACGGCCACCAATATTTGTAAATATATCTTGTAAGACTTTAACATCAAATCTATTCAACCATGGCATCAAGAAACCATTTCTAGGCAAGTATTTCCCTTGGTATTTTTCTAAGTCATTTTCTTTTACAAATTTTTCCAAAGCCTCTGCCTGCTGAGCCGCTGTAAATAAGACTTTTCCATTTGCATCAACGCGATCAACAAATGTCAGAGAACTTAAATTTTTTGGCAAATAAATTAGATCCGCGTTTTGACCATCTCTATTAATATCAGAATAATAGGTATACGAGAATCTACCTTGCGATGATCCGTTATAATAGATTCCAATAGTGGTAGCTAAATGGTTAGCATATTCCAACCGATAACTCAAATTCGCGACAACTCGATGTGGGATAGCGAACGCTGAAGGATGTAATATTTGGTCATTAGGGCCATTAACTGTTGCAGATCCGCCCCATGCTGAGCTAGCGCTCGATCCTGCATTTGCTGATACCTCTTTCGCACTCGCATAGTTGTAAAATATGCTTCCGCTGAACCCTTTGTAATTAGGAACGCTGATACCCAATGTTGCACTTACGGCATGCCCTTTAACATTAGTGTTGGTTAATACGGTAGCACTATTTGCACCAATTTTGCTATTGTAAGCACTAGCATTGGCTCCGTTTGGATAGAACGCACGATTATCACCATAGTCACCTTCATCGCCAGAAGCGCCATAATTTAGGAACGTCGTTGGAGTTCTCCTGTTCGCTCCTAACTGGAATACCGCGTTAATATCTTTTGTGTACAAGAAATCACCTGACAATACAAATGGGGAATTCGGTATCTTATAGTCCGCGCCAAGACTAGTTCTCCAAACCATAGGCATTTTAAAGTCCCGATCGACTAAAGCAAAAGATGATGGAGCTCCTTCATTTGGAGTTTTAATAAAGACTGCCTCTGCTCCTTTTGGCACATTGTTGAGATAATAGTAAGGGTCAGTGTTAAATCTAATATTTCCAATCCAATCTTTGACAGCATCGTAAGATCCTGGCTCAACAGTATTCTGTAAAACGCCTGCATTTGTTGGCATATTTGTCAACCAAACAAATGGTACGCGCCCCGAAAACATACCTGTACCGCCTCGGAGAACTAACGAACGATCGTTAAACACATCATAGTTAAAGCCAATACGTGGGGAAATCATTAACTGCGATTTAGGCCATAATCCAGAGTTATAATTCTTCGGATTACCATTGATATCCAGCAATCTTAGCGCATCTATGGATGGGTTAGCGGTTAACTTATTTAAATAAATCGGAAGTTCTGCACGAACACCATAAGTCATTGTGAAATTGTCTGTCACAGACCATTTATCTTGTGCGTACAACGACGCTAAACCAAAATTAATACGAGAATATGTGTCTTTTCCTTCATAAGGATAAGTCACCCCATACATGATTGGGGCTACTTCTTGTGCTGTACCAGTTTTAAGAAAGTCATCTACAGAAGCATAACGATAGTATGAGGTCCCCATTCGAGTATACGAATTCCCAAAATTTTGGATTTCAAAGGCTCCACCAAATGTAAAAGTATGTCTATCAGTTTTATATGTTAAGTTATTTGTAAATGAATAGTTGTTATTTATAACATCGTTTTTATAAGAAAATAACTCCGTACCGAAACTCATATAATTGCTTCCGTTCGCAGAACCGTCCCAAATATCAACAAATGGGAACAATTGGTCACTCGGGGTACTCCGTGTATCCTGAATTCTAGTATAAGTCGCTAAAAACTGATTGGATAGTTGCGAATTGAAATTAGAGTTTAATTCAGCAGTGATTGATCTCACAATATTCTTAAATGCATAATTTCCATTTTCAAATGTAATTGATCGATCGCTTACGCGGTTTGTTTGACTTCTTGGATATGGTCCGGAATTACCATTTGCAACTTGCATAGAGTTACCAACAACTTGATTATAACGAAGAGCAAACTTATGTTTTTCATTAATATTCCAATCTAAACGTGCTAGGAACTTTGTACTGCTTTCCTTTGCTTCATTCGCATAACCTTCATATCTACCTGGATCGTATCCCCAAACATTAATTAAATGATTACGAACAGCTTCAAGCTCGGAACGTTTTGTTCTAGCGATATTATTATCAGGGTCTGCTACACCATCTTCCGATGCTCTCCAAAGGTTAGCGCCTGAAGCATTAGCTCCCGTAGCTTCCTCCCGCTCAGCGTTAACAAATAAGAATAACTTGTCCTTTATAATTGGTCCTCCCAAACGAAATCCAAAATTTTTCTTTGCAGCATCAACTTTGTCCAAAGTGATATCTTCTATTTTTCTCCCTTGCAAGTTTTGGTTTTGCAAATAATAATAAGCTGAGCCTTCTATTCTATTTGTACCACTCCTCGTTACCGCATTTATACCTGCTCCTGTAAAGCCCGATTGAGTGATATCAAATGGAGCAATATTCACACTAATTTGTTCAATGGCATCTAACGAAATAGGTTGTGAATTACCGCCAGGGATAGGATTAGAGCTTAATCCAAATCCATTGTTGAAATTTGCTCCATCTATTTGCAAGTTATTGTAACGCGCATCCCTTCCTGCAAATGAGTTACCATTGGCTTGAGGAGTCAATTTTGTAAAGTCGGTAATACTTCTATTAATTTGTGGTAGGTTTTGTATAACCTTCTGACCAATACTTGTTGACGCTCCTGTTTTTTGCGCATTAATTGCACGCCCAGTCACAACAACTTCCCCTAAGGTGGTACTGTTATCTGCAAAAACTGGATTTAAAACAAACGGTTCCCCCAATTGTAAATACACATCTTCATATACAATAGGTTGTTGGCCCACATAAGTCACTTCTATGCGGTAAGGTCCTCCAACACGCATAGCTGGCAAGTTGAATCGGCCTGCCGCGTTCGATGAACCCGAATACACGGTTCCCGAAGGCACGTGTGTTGCCTTGATTGTTGCTCCTGAAGTTAAACTGCCGTTTGACTCTTTTACAATACCTGTAACGCTACTTGTTGTCACCTGAGCTTGTACTGCACCATAGCTGGCCATAACAAGAGCGAAAAAGAGTAAAGATCTTTTCATATAATGTGATTTGTTAAAAAATGTTAAGCAAAATTACTAACAGATTTTAAATAACAAAGGAGTTAATATAAACTTAACATACTATAGCACATCTACTTTATATAATCACGTCGGAATTTTGCTTTCTTATACACAATTTTTAACCCGAAAAAACGTTATAACATCTTTTAAACCGCGATATGAAATGTTTCTAACAGACCTCAAATAGTTTTCCACATCGTACCTGACATTTCCTTTTGTAACAACATTCTTCCATTTATCCATTTACCTTTCGGAAAAAATAGACTAACTTTCTGTTAGCCAAAAATGACTTGATAAACTCATTTTTTTTGCAGCAAAACAGCTACAAAGCCAAATATTTACCACCGAATAATAAACTATTCGAAATGCACTGTGGTTTCTTTAGAAAAATGTTTTTAAAATCAGGAACTTTTTGGAAATTCGCACACCTTTATAATTCTTTGTTTCATGGAAGACGGTATTCAAAATTCTTCTTTTCAGGAGCCTGCAGATATTAAGTTGTCGCCTGCTGGACTATCCTTTTTAGCCTCGGCGGCCAAATGGGCCAACTTTTTGGCTATCATCTGTTTTATTTTCATCAGCATATCAGCGCTGACCATGATTGGCCTGATATTCGGCTCCAGCGCCCTGTCGCTTGGGCAGGGTGAATATGTCGCTGCCGGTGCCCTATCTACCTTCGGCATCTTGTATCTGTTGCTCCTTGCGTTCGCCTGCCTGCCCATTTATTTCTTGTATAACTTTGGGGCAAAGGCAAAAAAAGCAATTGACACCCGCGACAACATCCAATTGGAACTATGTTTTGACGCGCTGAAAAAGCATTATAAATTCATTGGGATCATCGTCATCATTACCATCGCCTTCAACCTGATGGGACTGATCTTAGGTGTAGTCTTTGGCATATCTGACGCAATAGCCGGCGTATAGCACCAGAAAAGAAAAAAGAGCATGCCAAATTAATGCCATGCTCTTTCCTTATGTATATAAACTACTCTTCTACTTCCGGTAATACTTCATGGCAGCTGGTATCTGCCTTTGAATATCGGCGATACGTCTAGCGTCGCTCGGGTGGGTACTCAAAAACTCAGGCTGCCCTTTTTGGCTGCCTGCCGCCATACGCTTCCAGAAACCAACCGCCTCGTTCGGATCGTACCCAGCCAAGGCCATGATAATGAGCCCCGCAGCATCAGCAGACGACTCGTCACTGCGTGAAAACTTCAGCTGCGCCAAGCTGCCACCCAAACCATACAGATTATTGAATACGCCCAATGCTGTACTGCCGGAGATGCCTGCCGCCGATCCCAGTATCTGACCGCCCATCTGTAAGGCCATCTGATTGGATGCCTGCGCCACGGAATGCTCCTCAATCGCATGCGCGATTTCATGCCCCATAACCGTCGCCAGCCCCGCCTCAGTACGCGTCACAGGCAAGATACCGGTATATACCGCAACTTTACCTCCCGGCATACACCAGGCATTGACGTCATCGCTCTTTACCAGATTAAATTCCCAGTTAAAATTAAACTTATTGCCCATCCCCTTACTTTGCAAATACTGATTGACGGCTGTAGCCAATCGATTGCCAACACGTTTTACCATCGCCGCATCAGCAGTACCAGTCACGACCTTCGAACTATTTTTGGACAAGAAATCTTTATAAGCCAATGCAGCTTGCTGATTGACCTGATCTGCACTGACCAATTTCAAATATTTTTTACCGGTCACCGCTGACGTTGCACAGCCGGACAACCCCGATGCCAGCACCGCACAAGCTAATGCCATAGCTGAATACTTAATCATGCCTTTCATATGTATATTTTTATTTCTTCGTGTTCGTTTCAATTGCATTCATGGACTCCTAGAGCCCAACTCTATTATTCAATGGCCATAGGATATATCCCGCCTTATTTTCAGTGACCTGAAGTTAGTCCGGATATCGCATCATAATCTATGGCATACTTTTCAAAAGAATACAATTATTGTGCCTATTCTTTAGGTTTGGCTTTTTTCTTGAACAGATAAATTTTGGATTCATGCCCCTTCAACAGCCGTTCAATGTTTTTTTGGTGAGTAATCAACAGTAAGATACAGATTGCCATCCCATACAGCAGCACGGAAGGAATAGTGGTCTTAAATACAAATGCTAAGCTGAAAGGGAATGCAAATCCTGCTGAAATGGAGCTTAGTGACACATAATGTGTCGTCAGCAGGATAATAATAAATACCGACACGCAGAGCAATGCCGCCGGTGTATGGATAGCCAATATCATCCCAAAAAGGGTAGCAACTCCCTTACCGCCCCGAAACCCTGCAAATACAGGAAAGAGATGTCCCAATACAGCTATGACGCCCAGAGCCAGCTGAAAATTCACAAATTGAACATCGCTCGTGTTTTGTCCGAGCTCAATAAGATAGGCCAGATTCGTTGCAGTCCAGCCTTTAAATATATCCACAAACATCACAATGGAGCCCGCCTTCGGCCCCAGCACCCTAAAGGTATTAGTCGCTCCAGCATTACCGCTCCCATACTCACGAACATCTACCCCATAAAATGCTTGGCCCAACCAGACTGCTGTAGGTATTGAACCAAACAAATAAGCTAGTAATACTGCAATTACTAAATAAATCGATATCATTAAATTAAATCAGTTCTTATATTAATTTGGCTTTCAAACTAAGATCCAGGCTTTTGACACTGTGAGTCAAAGCTCCTACCGAAATATAGTCTACGCCAGCTTCCGCATATGACCGAATTGTCTCAAATGTTATTCCTCCGGAAGCCTCTGTCTTGAATCGATGATCGATAATCTGCACAGCTTTGGCCACATCCTCAGGTGAAAAATTATCCAACATGATTCGGTCCACTTCGCCAAAGTTAAGAACTTCGTTAAGCTCCGCAAAATTTCGGACTTCAATTTCTATTTCTATTGGTTTATTTAATTGCTTTCTATAGGCATTTGCCCGGGTCAGCGCCGGCACGATTCCGCCACTATAATCCACATGATTATCCTTGATCAAAATCATGTCGTATAGCCCAAAGCGGTGATTGGTACCTCCGCCGATACGGACGGCCTCCTTTTCCAGTACCCGCAACAAGGGGGTGGTTTTGCGTGTATCCAACACCTGTGTGCCTGTACCTTTTAAAAGGTCAACATACTTTCGGGTGGTCGTCGCAATGCCGCTCATTCGTTGCATTACATTGAGCACCAGCCGTTCAGCCAGCAAAATACTCTGAATATGGCCACGCACATAAAAAGCGATGTCACCGACTTTCACTTCGCTACCATCCTGGATAAATACCTCACAGCTCAAGGTCTCATCGATATAGGCCATGATCGCCTGCGCAACTTCGATTCCCGCTAAAATACCATCATCCTTTACAATCAGCTTCGCCTCACCCTGCGCTCCCGCTTCGATAGTCGACAACGAGGTATGATCCCCATCTCCTATATCTTCCGCAACGGCCTGTTTTACAAATTGCGCTAAATAGTCCTTGATTTCCTTCTCCATAAATGCCATTTATTTAGGCTAAGATGTGGAATAATTTTTTAATGGAAAAATAGAATGCTAAAAAAATATTCGGCTACAATCAGCTTTTGTCGATCCGGAGCTCCTCAATGGTATTGTGATTGGACCCCGTCCCGATCTTGATAAACACCCGGTAGCTGGCCTGCTCAGTAGTCAATGAAAACGTAAAAAACTGATAGCCATTATTAGTGCTGCTGTTTTGCGTGAGTTTCACGGCTTTGGGCTTATGCTGATTGAAAAAAGTCCCCAGCATAATTTCTGACTGATATTTTGTATAGACACCATTTTCACCCAACAACGATAAGGTGAGATTGGAACCAAAATATTTCGCTAAGTTCTTGGCGTTACCTTCTTTCAAATAGGTTTTGAGCTCCTCCGAAATACTGCCCAAAGATTCTTCCTCCGCCCATATTGTTGGCCGAACTGCGTTTAAATCCTTTGATAGGTGCCCGAGGGCGTCAGTGTGTATGAAAAGGCTATAAACAAATATGAATACGCAATGGCTTAAAATTTTCATATAGCTCAAAAATAATATAGAACAGTTTCCATAGCAGATACAATCAATCATTAGGTAAGCATAGTTTACAGCACATAAACTATGCCACAAACCTATGAAATTATTGCATATAAACAAGGGAAGTTTTTGAACATGCATTGACAGTATCTAAAATTAAGGTTATCTTTGTTATACGATGAATAAGAAAAAAGTTGCACTCATGATCCTAGACGGACTAGGATATGGAAAACATGATAAATCAAACGCAGTTGAAGCTGCCAGTACCCCATTTTTAGATCATTTATTGGAGACCTATCCCAACTCCACGCTGGAAGCTTCCGGTGAAGCCGTTGGCCTGCCTGATGGACAGATGGGCAACTCCGAAGTCGGCCACATGAATCTCGGCGCCGGAAGGATTGTTTACCAAGAGCTTGGGCGAATCCACAAAGCCGTCAATGACGGTGTGTTTAACACCGATATCGTAATTCAGGACGCATTCAAATATGCAATCGAAAACAATAAAAAAGTACATTTTATAGGTCTGCTTTCTGATGGAGGGGTACATGCCCATACCAAACACCTGAAAGGCTTATGCGACGCCGCCAAACATGCAGGACTGAGTAGCAGTCAGGTATTTATCCACGCCTTTTTGGATGGCCGCGATACCGATCCAAATTCGGGTATCGGCTATGTAAAGGATCTTCAGGAATACCTGGGACACAGTGCCGGTACCTTAGCCTCAGCAATTGGCCGCTATTATGCAATGGACCGCGATAACCGATGGGAACGCGTTAAACTGGCCTATGACCTGCTGGTGAAGGGCCAAGGAGAAAAATCTACCGACCTGGTCGCTGCTATCCAAAAGTCCTACGATGAGGGGGTCACTGATGAGTTCGTAAAACCCATCGCCCTAGTCGACGCCGCAGGTACTCCGTTAGCAACTATTCAGGAAGGTGATGTGGTCTTCTGCTATAATTTCCGGACGGACCGTGGACGTGAGATCACCATTGCGCTCACCCAAAAGGCTTTTCCTGAATACGACTTAAAGCCGTTGGATCTGTACTACATCACGATGACCTCGTACGATGACACCTTCCAGAACGTACGCGTTGTCTTCCAGAAAGATAATTTAACCAATACACTGGGTGAAGTACTCGAAGCCAACAACAAAACACAGACACGTATTGCCGAGACGGAAAAATATCCACATGTGACATTTTTCTTCTCCGGTGGCCGCGAGCAGGAGTTCAAAGGCGAAAATCGCCTCTTGGTACCTTCACCAAAAGTCGCCACCTACGATCTGCAGCCCGAGATGTCTGCTAAAGGTGTCACCGAAGCTATCGTCAAAGACATGGAAACCTTACAGCCCGACTTTATCTGCCTGAATTTTGCGAATCCGGATATGGTAGGCCACACAGGTGTGTTTGAAGCGGTAGTCAAAGCTGTAGAGACTGTTGACCAATGTACCCAAACGGTGGTGGAAACCGGCCTCAAAAATGGCTACTCCTTTATCATCCTTGCCGACCATGGCAACTCCGAGTTTATGATCAATGAGGATGGTTCGCCCAACACTGCGCATACCACCAACTTGGTTCCTTGTATCCTGATCGATGATCAATACAAAAAAATTGCAGATGGAAAATTAGGAGATATTGCACCAACGGTCCTTAAACTGCTGGGTGTCGATATTCCCGTTGAAATGACAGGAAATGTATTGGTATCTGAATAATAAATTGTATAAAAACTTACGTGGCGCACTCCCCTTGTTAGCGGGCAGTGCGCTGCTTTTTTGGAGTTGCAGCACACCCACAGGACAAAAAAGCAACAAGAAAACAACGGATATTTTCTCCGTGGATTCCTTTTTTAATGCCGAAGCGCAACGCCTGCAGCAATCAAACCCCACGGTACTGAAATCCGTCAACAAGGATGGAGAGAAAGAACAGCGCGAACTCAAGATCGCCAATTGGAAAAACGAATTGTCTGCCTTCCAGTCTGCCGATATCAGTAAAAATTTTGATCCCTCGCTTTATCAGGTGAGCTCCGTTGACTGTATTACAGAGTTTACAGCCAAAAAGAAAACATTGCAAATACAAAAACTACGGATCGAATTTGACAAAAACGAAAAGGTAAAACATATACATATCGTAAAAAAAATTACCAATTCACTCTATGACAGTGACGAAAAACTGGATTATTACAGCGACTCGCTCTACCGCATCGTCAAACTTCAGGACGTACAGGGGCTGGATCCCAACCAATATGAAATTATCGGCCACTTTGTCCAAGTAAAAAAATAAAAATAATAAATGCAACACAATTGCTTGTTTATTATTTTGCTTATATTTGCCCTGTCTGCTGCTGTAAAAAGCAGCACTTATTACAGGGGCTCCCTTGATTCTTTGGGATCAAGGGTTTAAAACAGGTGGTTTCAACGTGCGAGGTATATCATTGAACAAGCTAGCAGCATTCACGCTCTTGCTGACTTTCTTAATAGGTCAGTTCATTGTCTATACCCATTCACACGAGCACGCCCACTTGTCCGTCGTGGATACCTGTACTAAAAAACAGCATGCGGACCATCCCAAATGTTCCATATGTGACCAGAACGCGCACACACAGCTGCTATTTCATTTTGACCAGACCGAATTCCTGCTGCCCGAACGCACCTTAACGTTTGGCCTGTTCCTGATCGTCGATCAAAAAGCCGAAGTGCTGCTGTCCGGCAATCGCGGTCCCCCCATCTGTTAATTTCCTTTTTAACAACAAATTGATCAATCACGCTAAATGGAGCGAAACGCAACTCGCATGGAGTAGCGACGTTGCTGCTTTTGCATGATAACGATCTTTTTTCCAAAAACGACCAACGTGCTGTGACATGTTGTTCAGCACCTAAAAAAATAATTACAGATGAAAAACTACATATTGGGCAGCATATTGACATTTGTCTGCTCCTTCTACCTATTTTCGGCAACTGCTGCAAGCATATCCGGCAAAATCACCGATGCCAAAACAGGCCAGCCTATTGCCGGCGCAACAATATCGCTATTGCAGCTTCGCTCAAGCACCTCTTCCGATCAAGCTGGGCGATACGCTTTCAAATCCCTCCCCTCCATCGGACGATATCTCATCGAAGTGCGCTACATCGGCTACCAGTCACTTATCAGAACCGTGGACCTGACCGCCGAAGATGTCACCCTGGATGTTGTGCTTACGGAAAGTATCATCGAGACCAATGAGGTCGTGGTGACAGGAACACTGGTGACCGCACAGAGCCGGCGCAACAGCACCTCCGTGTCCGTAATCTCCAAAGATGAGCTGCAGGGAAATGCAACAAATTTTATTGATGCCTTAGCACGCCAGGTGCCGGGTTTGAGCCAGGTTACGACAGGACAGGGCATCTCCAAACCTGTCATCCGTGGACTGGGCTACAACCGTGTTGTCACCGTCAATAATGGTGTGAAACAAATGGGACAGCAATGGGGGGACGAACATGGTATCGAGATCGACCAAAACCAGCCCGATCGCGTTGAAGTACTACGTGGAGCAGCTTCCCTCATGTACGGATCGGATGCCATTGGCGGTGTCATCAATGTGCTGGATCCCAATGCCCCAGCTCCCGGTGAAATAAAAGGTGAACTGCTGTCCAGCTACTCGACAAATAATGGGTTGACAAACAATTCATTGATGCTAACAGGTAATCAGAATGGCTTTGTCTGGCGTGGACGTGGATCTTATCAGAATGCCTATGCGTATAATACGCCAGCAGGCAGGTACATCAATAGCGGCTTCAACAACAGCAGTGCCAGCGGTATGGTCGGTCTCAACAAGCAATGGGGATTTTCCCACCTAAACTTCTCGTACCTGAAAAATAACATTGGCTTTCATGAGGCCGAACCGGGAGATGTGCTATATGGCAACTCCAAAAGTCGTCGTCTGGATTATCCAAAACAGGATATCCGCCACTATAAGGTCTCTATGAACAACAATTTTGTGATCGGTACAGGTCACCTGAAACTGGATCTAGGGTATCAAAAAAACCAGCGCCGGGAACTGGAAGAAGCGACTCCCTCACTATTTTTTGATCTCAACACCTATTCATTGGATGCCAAATACTATCTGGGCGAAACCAACGGCTGGCAAAAGGTCTTTGGGATCAGTGCCAGTCAGGAACATAGTGTAAATAAAGGAAATGAATTTTTGATTCCAGCCTATGACCAGGTCGAACTGGGCGCCTTCGGATACGCCAAAAAGACCTGGGATGCCAACACCTTTAGTCTAGGCCTGCGTTACGATTATGTCAACAGTAAAGGCAAGCAGCTTATCGTGGATGATGAAGAACAGTTTCCGGGATTCAGAAACAAATTCAGCAACGTCAGTACGGCATTGGGCTTTACACATAGCTTCAGTGAAGATCTCAATTTCAAAGCCAACGCAGGCTCGGCCTTTAGGGCTCCAAACCCAGCCGAGCTGGGCTCTAACGGCGTCCATGAAGGAACCGCCCGCTATGAAATCGGCAACGAAAATCTGAAGGCGGAACGGAGTTATCAGGCTGACGCCACGCTTGAGTTTGGTCATAGCATCGTGACGGGAAGCATCGGAATCTACGAGAATTATATCCATAATTTCATCTACGCATCGGCTCAGAAAGGTGACGTAAAAACGATCGTGGACGAGGACGACAATACCCATACCTACGACGTATATCGCTATGGGCAGGTAAACGCCAACCTCTTCGGGTTTGAAGGAAGCCTAAACTTTCACCTGATGAACTGGATCCATCTGGACAACAACTTCAGTTATACGCACGCACAAAACAATACCTTTGACCGGCCCCTAGCCTTGATTCCTGCCGCTGTGTTACACAACACATTACGACTGGAACCTAAGATCCGAGGTCTGCACGCCTTCTACTTCGCTGTCGGACTGGACAATTATTTTAAACAGAATCGAATCGACGAAACCTTCGAAACGGCAGCAGCTTCATACACACTGCTCAATGCGTCTCTGGGGACGACACTACATGTCGGAAGGCAGCCGCTAAAGGTGTACGCTTCGGCATCCAATCTGACGGACAAACGTTATTATGATGCCCTGAGCCGATTACGGCCGGGAAGATTATCACAAGACGACCCTAGTTTCGGGGTTTATAATATGGGAAGAAATATTACGGTAGGCGTCTACCTGCCCTTCACCATAAAATAATATACATATTAAACAGGAGCCGAATCGGCTCCTGTTTTTTTAACTATCACACTTATTGATTCACGCTTCTTCATTAAAGCATGAATGCTCATGCGTTAGATTGGCAACAGGACAGCGTCATATGATGACATCGTCAGCATTCGCAAACAACGACTAGCCAATTCCATCTTATTTAGGATCATCTGCTGTTGACTCTCTGGCCAATGGTACGTCATCCGGCATTTGCTCCAACGAAGAATCCAACGCAAATAGTGACTCGTCCGAAGCGCGGTCGCCCCCTGCAATCTTCAGCTTGTCGATCAGCTCAAGCGCGAGCTTCTCTTCCTCGATCTGCTCTTTGACAAACCATTGTGCAAAATTCCATGTCGCCCAGTCTTTCTGTTCCATAGCTAGGTTGACAATCCGATAAATTGCTTCCGTATTGTCTACTTCATGTTTAAATACACGGTTGAAACATTCGGTCAAGGTCTGAGGATCGGCAGGCGGAGCTGCGATTGCCTGTATCCGGGGCCGGCCTCCTCTTTCTAGGATATACCCCATGATCTTGGTCATATGGTTGCGCTCTTCCTGCGCATGCCGATATAGAAAATTGGCTATTCCTCCATATCCCTGATCATCGGCCCATACGCCCAGAGCAAGATAAATCTGGGACGCCTCAGCCTCTTTTGTCATTTGACTGATTAGAATGTCTTCCATTTCCTTTGACAAACGATTCGTTTCCATATTGTTATTTTTATTGTTGATTCATAAAAAGAACAGCCAGAAGCCTATTTCGTTTTGAAATTATGATTCAAATAGCATGGGCGGCTTCACTGCCCAGTACAGGTCACCGCGCATAGATCCAAAAAAAAAGGAAACCCGAGAGTTTCCTTTTTTTTTTGAAATATCATCTAGCTTATTTCAAGTTGTCTCTATATACCTTTGCTTTTTTGATCTCTGTCTGGATATCTTTTTTGGATGCGTCAAAGCTCAATACTTTTTCGTAATCTTTGATCGCATTATTATACGCATCGGTCGCCATTGCCTTATTGTAGTTCGGTGTTCCGGCAGTACCGGTTAAAATACCTAGATCGCGGTTAGCAATCGCCCTATTTTGGTAAAATTTAGGATCTGTTGACGTGATTGCAATCGCTTTTGAATAGTCTTCAATCGCAAGGCGCAACAACTGCTCCTTATTTGCAACGGATATCTTGTTATTCGACTGAACCGCTAGATTGTTATTTGCTTTAGCTTTGAAATACAGCGCATTGGCGTTTTTTGGACTTAATGCGACGACCTTTCCAAATGTCTCTGCTGATTTTTTGTAATCACCATTCTGAAATTGAGAGTATCCCAGCATATACAGTACATCCGGGTCTTTTCCCTCTTGCGGCAAAGCTTTTGTTAAATAGGACTCCGCATTTTTGAAGTCACCGTCCAAAAGCGCTTTTTGACCCATGCGCACATTCGCGTTGCTATGTTCGGTCTGCTTTTGTTGCTGCGCATTGACGCTTAATGCTGTCAAAGCAAAAACTCCGGTAAACAAACCTAATTTAAGTGATTTTAAGTTCATATCTAAATTGTTACGTTTTTTATCAATATATCTGTTGAACGGTCGTTACTGACATTTGTTACCCCCTTCAGACAACAATATAGGGTATCCTTCATTTGGATTTCCTGCCAACGATTATTCTTTCACATTCCAATATTACAATTATTATGCCTATTTATCCAACAAATGGCAGATAAATTTTATTTAACCTGCCTTTTTTTCATATTCTCGGAAATAGATTTGTAATTTTGCTACCTTTTAGCAATTGGCACTCCGCTTGCAATATAGGGGAAACACTATTTGAAGCTTAAAATTTGAAGGTTGGCCGACAACATGTCAGCGACTGCCAAATACACAAAATAAACACTATGAGCAAATTCGAAACTTTTGATTTCAGTCAGGCAATTCCAATCGTTGCAGAAGATACAGAATTCTTCCCACTATTGACACAACAGGATGAAGACGATATGGCAAATGCTGAAATTCCAGAAGCATTATCTATTTTGCCTTTACGTAATACCGTGTTATTCCCCGGCGTTGTCATTCCCATTACCGTCGGAAGAGATAAATCCATCAGGCTTGTCAAAGATGCCTACAAAGGCAATAAGACAATAGGCGTGGTCTCACAGAAAGATATGACCGTAGAGGACCCTGGGTTTGAAGAACTAAACAAAGTAGGTACTGTGGCCCACATCATCAAGGTGCTCCAGATGCCTGATGGCAACACTACCGTCATCATCCAAGGTAAACAGCGCTTTAACCTCGTCGAAATCGTCGAAACCGAGCCCTATCTCAAGGCTCGTGTGGAGAAGTTCGCTGAAGCCAAGCCAAAGATGACCAAGCATTTCAAGGCGACCATTTCGACCTTGAAAGAAATGGCACTACAGATCATCCAACTTTCACCAAATCTGCCCAGTGAGGCGGGAATCGCAATCAAAAATATTGAAAGCCCCTCTTTTCTGATCAATTTCATTTCGTCCAATATCAATGTGGAGATGGTCAAAAAACAGGAGCTGCTCCAGATAGCCAAAGTGGAAAACCGCGCAAAGCTACTGCTCGAGCTGCTAACCGCCGAAATCCAGATGCTCGAACTCAAAAACCAGATTCAAAATAAGGTACGCGTCGATCTGGACAAACAGCAACGGGATTATTTCCTGAATCAGCAGCTGAAAACCATTCAGGAAGAACTTGGTGGCAATACGCCTGATCTAGAGCTCGAAGAGTTAAAAAAACGCGGCAAGACAAAAAAATGGAATGTCGATGTCGAAAAGCATTTCAACAAAGAGCTGGAGAAGTTGTCCCGAATCAATCCTGCAGCCGCAGATTACTCCGTACAGCTCAATTACCTGGAACTGCTGCTCGATCTACCATGGAACGAAACTACCAAAGACAACTTTGACTTAAATAAAGCCCAAAAAGTCCTGGATAAGGATCACTACGGGCTGGAGAAAGTAAAAAAACGGATTATTGAATACTTAGCGGTACTGAAGCTAAAAAATGACATGAAGGCGCCGATTCTTTGCCTGGTAGGCCCTCCGGGAGTCGGCAAAACTTCCCTGGGACGCTCCATAGCGAAAGCACTGGGTCGCAAATATACTCGTATGGCCCTGGGTGGCGTGCGCGACGAGGCCGAAATCAGAGGCCACCGCAAAACCTATATCGGTGCAATGCCGGGCCGTATCATCCAGTCGCTGAAAAAAGCAGGTGCAGCCAATCCCGTCTTTATCCTGGACGAGATCGATAAAATGAGCGCTGACTTTAAAGGCGACCCTTCTTCTGCCCTGCTGGAAGTCCTCGACCCAGAACAAAATACGCATTTCTATGATCACTATGTAGAAATGGAATTCGATCTTTCCAAGGTGATGTTTATTGCGACAGCCAACTCCCTGAGTGCTATCCAACCCGCCTTATTGGACAGGATGGAAATCATTGAGGTCAACGGTTATACCATTGAGGAAAAAATAGAAATCGCCAAAAAACACCTGCTTCCAAAGCAGCGCGAGATGCATGGAATGGCAGCCAAAGATGTGACTCTGAAGGGCAAAATCATCGAAAAAATTATCGAAGATTATACCCGTGAGTCCGGTGTACGCGGACTGGAAAAGAAAATAGGCTCAATTGTCCGCGGTATCGCTACACGCATCGTCATGGAGAAAGATTATAACCCAAGTATCAACGAACAGGATGTCCTGGACATCCTCGGGGCGCCAATCTTTGACAAAGACATTTATGAAAACAATAATGTAGCCGGTGTAGTGACAGGATTGGCATGGACATCTGTAGGTGGTGACATTCTCTTTATTGAATCGTCCCTGAGTCCTGGTAAAGGCCGCCTGAGTCTGACAGGTAACCTCGGTGATGTCATGAAAGAATCGGCATCCATTGCTTTAGCGTATTTGAAAGCACATGCTGCTTCTTTCGGTATCGACTACCGGGTCTTTGACCACTGGGATATCCATATCCACGTACCTGCGGGTGCTATTCCAAAAGATGGCCCATCGGCAGGGATAACCATGCTGACAGCACTGACTTCCTTATTCACACAACGCAAAGTGAGAGAGAAGCTGGCGATGACAGGAGAGATTACACTCCGCGGAAAAGTACTCCCTGTCGGTGGTATCAAGGAAAAAATCTTAGCGGCCAAACGGGCCAATATCAAAGACATTATCCTTTGCAAATCCAATGAAAAAGATATCCAGGAAATCAAAGAAGATTATATCAAAGACATGCAGTTCCACTATGTGACCGAAATGTCCCAGGTGATTAAGCTGGCACTGCTCAACGAAAAAGTTGATGGTGCACTGGATTTGACTCAAGGAATGGAAAACACCAAGAAAGAACTATAATCAGCTCCTGAACATATAAGATAGTTTGTCCATGACAACCAAGAGCCCGGTAGTACCGGGCTCTTGTTCGTTTAGACTTATCGCTTGTACCGAAAATACGTTTACATAGTCGTTTCTGCCGAGTATCAGCCAAGTTTTTCATGAAGAAGCTGCTCATCCAGGCTATCTTCATACTTGGAAATGACCAACGTAGCCGCAGAATTACCGATCAGATTGGTGATGGCTCTTGCCTCACTCATAAAACGGTCCACGCCGAAGACTAAGGCCACGGATTCCATAGGTACGTGGCCAACGACAGGCAGCGTGGCAGCCAAAGTCACAAAACCACTTCCCGTCACCCCCGCAGCACCTTTGGAGGTCAATAGCAGTACCAAGAGCAGCGTTATTTCCTGCTCCAGGCTCAGGTGCATATTGAGTGCCTGTGAAATGAATACCGCCGCCATCGTCAGATAAATACTCGTTCCATCCAGATTAAAAGAATATCCAGTGGGAATCACCAGCCCAACAACTGATTTGGCGCAGCCAGCTTCTTCCATTTTCTGCATAATGCCCGGCAAGGCGGATTCCGAAGAGGACGTTCCCAGTACAATCAGGATCTCTCCTTTGATGTATTTTAAAAATTTGAAAATATTGACCTTGACATAGAAATGCAATACCGCCCCGATAACAATAACAATAAAGATAATACAGGTCAGATAGAAACTTAGCATCAGCATTCCCAATTTAGTCAGGGCCTTGATCCCAAAAGCGCCTATGGTAAATCCCATCGCTCCCATAGCACCTATAGGAGCCAGGTACATCACCATCTTAATAATGGAAAAAAGTACCTTAAGGAAAGATTGCAGAACATTGATAATGGGTTCCGAAGCTTTTTGACCGATCTTTGTCATCCCGACACCAAACAATACGGCAAAAACCAGCACCTGCAGCAAATTGTCGGAAGCGACCGAGGCAATAACATTGTCCGGGATAATTCCGATGACAAAATCCATGAATGTGTGGGGTTTCTTGGACTCGGCAATATAGTGAGACACTGAAGAGATATCCAGACTGGCAGGATCGGCATTCATCCCTCTGCCCGGCTCAATGATATTCACAAAGACCAAACCGATAATCAAGGCTACGGTGGTCATGATCTCGAAATAAATAATGGAGGTCAGCCCTATTTTTCCTACTTTCTTTACATCCTTCATCCCCGCAATCCCGATCACGATCGAACTGAAGATCAATGGTGCGATTACCATCTTGATCAACTTGATAAAGGCATCCCCAAGAGGCTTGAGCTTGACAGCAAAATCCGGAAAAAAGGCCCCAAAGAAAATACCGACCAATATTCCCACGATGACCTGAAAATAGAGACTTTTAAAAATGTGCTTCATGTGCTTAACGATTTACAGCAATTCCCTCTGCTTTTAATAGACTTTTAAACTTGGGATTCCGGATGTATTTGTTAAAATTGTGACTTTTCATGCCTGTAAAATCCGTATACTTAATGATGGGATAATGCTTCATCAGCTCATTGCATACATCCACTTTATACCCGAGATCGGTGGCCTTCAGCTTATTGGACAGAAAACCGACAAATTTCTTTAACATCACGTCCGTATTGTTGACAGTAATATGGATCTTCTTGACCTGCTTGCTTAAAGTACAAAATGAATCGGTTCCACTGACGATATCCTTTATCTTAAAATCATCAATACCTATGGCTGGTGCAAGCATGATACAGGTAATATCGTTACCGTTTTCAGCAAGTTTTTTCACATCACTGACATCCACATTGTGGTTTTCCAATGTTCCTTTGGCAAAACTCTCGCTAAAGGTTGCGCTGCTCAGCGCGCTCAGGACAACGGATGCACCACGGCTGTGCGAAATCAGGATAATCTTTTTATTATGGATGCTGTTCAGCAGATTCCGCAATCCAAACTCACCGGCCATCTGGCTGAACGAGGTGGCGGAAAACCATACTTTCGCACCACTGAAGGGATTTGTAGTATGCAGTCCGTCCCAGTAAAACTTGATCACCTCATCCTTGGTCGGATTGAGCTTGATCAACTTGCGCATATACTCATAACTCTCGTTAACCTCATCCGAAGGGGCATTGAACCCATGTACAAAAATAAAGACCCGATCCTTGGACTTAACTTTGCTGCTCACCGCCAACATGCGCGTTTTCTCAAAGCTCTTCAATTGCTTTTCAATGCCTTTTTCCGTAGCAATCTTCATCAGTGAATAGGCATTGATATCCCCACTTTTTGGGGGCTCGCCATAAGTTTTACGCCAATTGTCGGGATAGAAATTACCGTTTTGGTCTACAAAGGAATTGACGATGTTGGGTTTGTCAAAGGAATTGGGGTAAGGACCTTTGGGCACATTGTGCGTGATGCCGCAGGAAGCCAGTACAAAAAGAAAAATAACATAGAAAAAAGGTCCTCTCATGCAATCAGTTATTTAGGGAATATGATCCGCATTACGAATATATAAAAAAAGGGATGCATAAATGCATCCCCTATCTTGATTTTTTTTGTACCTAATTGCTGAAGTACGCGCGTACATTTTTACCTTCTATCCAGTTCATATACGCCTTGTTGACCACCTTATTACCTCCCGGCGTCGGGTAATCTCCGGAGAAATACCAATCCCCTTTATGCGCAGGACAGGCTTTATGTAGATTGTCAAGGGTCTGGTACACAACTTGCAATTCGGCTTTCAGATGGTGAGGTCTCACAATACGTGCGATCTCTTCAGAAATTTCCTCATCCGTAAACGGCGCATAGATGGCCTTTACATAGTTCTCAATTTCATTTACATCCTGCAGCATAGACTGTACACATTTTTGATAAACCTCATCAATGACGTGTGCCATACCGCGCTGTTTCAACAGATTGATCGCGGCCTCAAAGGCAACGAATTCACCCATCCGTGACATATCAATACCGTAGCAGTCCGGATAACGGATTTGTGGTGCCGACGAGACAATCACAATCTTTTTAGGATTCAGACGGTCCAAAATCGTTAGGATACTCTGCTTGAGGGTTGTCCCCCGCACGATCGAATCGTCGATGGCGACAATCGTATCTTCGTGATCCTTCACGATACCATAAGTGGTATCATAGACGTGCTGCACCATATCCGTACGGTCTGCATCCTGAGTGATGAATGTACGCAACTTGGCGTCTTTCACATTGAGTTTTTCAAAACGCGGTTTGATGCTCAAAATCTCATTCAGCTCGGCATCCGAAATTTTATCCGAACGGTTTAGCAAGGTTTCTTTTTGAAAATCCCTGACATAGGTATTGATACCGTCCATCAAGCCGTAATACGACACTTCGGCCGTGTTAGGAATAAAGGAGAATACGGTATTTTTGATATTATTGTTTACTGACTCCAGTACCTGCGGCACGAGCAGGCGGCCCAGTTCTTTACGTTCTTTGTAGATATCCGCATCCGATCCACGGGAAAAATAGATACGCTCAAACGAACAGGAACGTTGTTCGACAGGTTGTCTGAACATCTCCTCAGTCACTGTACCATCTTTCTTCGCAATCAGTGCATGTCCGGGCTTGATTTCTTTTACCGCACCGATAGGTACATTAAAAGCTGTCTGAATCACAGGCCTTTCGGAGGCCACAACGAGAATTTCCTCATCCTGATAGTAGAATGCCGGACGGATTCCTGCAGGATCACGCATCACAAAGGCATCCCCGTGACCAAAGATACCGGCGATCGTATAACCGCCGTCCCAAGTCTTCGCCGAACGCTTTAAAATCTTGGCAACATCAATATTTTTGGCTATCAACGAGCTGATCTCAATATTTGAGTAGCCCTCTTTTTTGAACTGGTCAAAAAGCTCCTGGTTTTCATCGTCGAGAAAGTGGCCGATTTTTTCCAGCACCGTAACGGTATCGGCTTTTTCTTTTGGGTGCTGCCCAAGCTCATACAGCTGTTGCAACAGCTCATCTACGTTGGTCATGTTAAAGTTGCCCGCTACAACCAGATTACGGGACATCCAGTTGTTCTGTCTCAAAAAGGGGTGGCAGCTTTCAATACTGTTCTTGCCGTGCGTTCCATAGCGCAAATGTCCTAATAGTACTTCACCGGTAAAACTAACATTATCCTTTAACCATTGGGTATCCTTTGACTCTTCTGGAAAAGCCTTCTGCACAGAAGCAAATTTCTTCTGCACGTATTCGAAGATGTCAGCCACAGCAGATGAACCCATGGCTCTGTAACGTGAAATGTAACGATTTCCAGGTTTAACATCAAACTTAATGGTTGCAATCCCAGCCCCGTCTTGTCCACGGTTGTGCTGCTTCTCCATTAATAGGTACAATTTGTTGATGCCATAGAATGGCGTACCATATTTTTCCTGATAATAAGATAAGGGTTTTAACAGGCGAATTAGTGCGATTCCGCACTCGTGTTTAATAGCGTCGCTCATATCTTGATTTGATGACGCAAAAATAAGAATTATTTAGAACATACCGATCCGGCGCCGCACTTTTTCAGCAATAAAATTACAGTGAATAGACAGTGACTCTTTCAGATAGCACACGACATCCTATTGCGCAATAAATACCGGAATCTTTACTGCATGGCGCAACTTGTTGACCGTCTCCCCAAAAACAAAGTCCTTCACACCGGTATGGCCGTGGCTACCTACGACCAGCAGATCTGCACCGTACTTTTCACACACCTCGGCAATGCTTTTGATCCGGTTGTTATACCCCAGCTCATATTCGGTCTGATGCCCTTTCGAAAGTAGGAAGTCGGCATAGAGCTTGAGCCGCTCCAGATCCTGACGGGATTCGAAATCATCTGTCGATTCGCCCGTATATTTGACCGAGGCACTCTCTACGATATGAACCACGACAAAGGTGGTGTCGGCATGCGATAGCTGTAAGGCGTACTGAATGACTTTCTGATCGGAGCTAGAATAATCCAGCGCTATGACGACCTTTTTGAACGATCCCTTGTCTTCGAAATGCAGCGCCTCAAACGGCGGATGCACCTCCAGCTCTGTCGGTTTTGATTTGCGCAGGATAGGATATAGAACGGTCATGACCAACAGCAAGAATAAGCCCACGGCGCCAACAACCAACAGTACGGTCACAATCGGATTGTTTGCCTCGGCGATCCAGCCCACGACCTCATCGTATACCAATTTAAAATTCAGAACGGCAATGACTGCCGCAATCAGCCAGGCAAAGACCTTCGTCACCGGTTTAATGGCAAAATCGCCCATCTTGACTTTATCACTGACAAAGTGGATCAGTGGAATGACGGCAAAGGCCAGTTGCATACTGAGCACGACCTGACTAAAGATCAGCAGCTGTCCCACACGGCCCTCTCCGGAGATCAGAATCACCAATACAGCGGGTACAATCGCAAGCAGCCTGGTAATGATCCGGCGCAAGGTCGGACTGATCCGCAGCCGCAGATAGCCCTCCATCACGATCTGCCCAGCAAGGGTACCGGTCACTGTCGAGCTCTGCCCAGCCAGGATCAGCGCCACAGCAAATAACTTGGAAGCCCACTCCGTTCCTAAAAGGTTGCCCAGCAGATGGTAAGCATCTTCCAGCTCAGCGACATCATGCATACCGTTTTTATGGAATACCGATGCAGCCAATATCAAAATGGCTGCGTTCACAAAGAACGCGAGATTCAAAGCGATGGCACTATCCCAGAAATTGTATTTTAATGATTTCCGGATCGAAACCTCATTCCGGTCAATCTTACGGGTCTGAACCAGTGCCGAATGCAGGTACAGATTGTGGGGCATCACCGTCGCACCGATAATACCAATGGCAATGTAGAGCGCCGCGCTATTCGGGATGCTGGGAATAAATCCGGTGGCCACTTCAGCAAAATCCGGTTTTGCCAAAAACATTTCGACCAAAAAACACATGCCTATCAGCGATATGAGCCCGATAATAAAAAGCTCCATCTTACGCATCCCCAGCTTTTGCAGATATAGCAATAGAAAGGTATCTGCAAAACTGATCAGTACCCCCCAGAGCAGGTCGATACCAAAAAGCAAATTGAGACCGATTGCCATCCCCAGTACTTCAGCAAGGTCACAGGCAGCAATCGCGATCTCGGCCAGCACATACAGGATAAAGTTCATGCGCTTGGGATAAGTCTCCCGGTTGCACTGCGCCAGATCCTTTCCACGTACAATCCCCAGACGCGCGCAGAGATTCTGCAGCAACAGTGCCATAATATTGCTCATCAACAACACCCAGATCAGCGTATATCCAAACTGGCTACCGCCTGCAAGGTCTGTTGCCCAGTTGCCCGGATCCATATATCCCACACTGATCAGGTAGGCCGGACCGAAGAAACTCAATATCTTTTTAAATTTGGTTTTTCCTTTATTGACATCCACGCTTTCGTGGATATCGGATAATGATTTATGATGGGAATCGTCGTGATGCATAGCTAACTGTAAGGACAATATGTTCTATTGCTAGGCATAAAGATAAAAAGCTTTACATTATTAGACAATTAAACAGCCATATAATTAGAATTTAAATGAAAGCTGACCCGAATTTTCCTTTGACTGATTGCCGAATCCGATAAAGTCGAGCCCCTCATACTGCTTCATGTCCGGATTGTAACGCCGGACATGCACGCCCTTGCACATAAAGCTCAGGTCCACTGCGCGTAATACGGCTTTTGCAAGCTCCAGCTGCCCGGTCTCCAGGCGGCGGCCGATAGAAATATGGGGTTCGTCGCTGACTTCGATCAGATCAAATGCTGCCAGCGTCTGCACCACCTTACGCGCACGGTCCTTTAAGTAACTCCGCGCATGCACAGTGGGCGCAATATAATAAGCACCGGTGGGGAAGGAAGAAAAATGATCAAAATAAACGTATTGACTGCGTTCATACGCTAAAGCCTCCTGCAAAGCCAAAGTAGCGGCAGCAAGTTTTTTCTCATCCCCCTCAAAGGCACAAATCGTCACGTGTGCCCTGGAATTGCAGCTGTGGTACCAACCTTTCGTTTTATCCGGGAAGCGCTCGGCCAGTGCCTGTCGCAAACGCTGCTTGAGGTCATCGACCAAGGCCATCCCCACTTCGTCAGGCTGGAAGACAAACGAATATTTACTGATAGTAACTTCCATAACATGCCATCTCCTTTGATCAGTACGTAAGATACCAAATCCGCAGAAGATAACAAAATGGAGATGTCAACTTCCAATGAAAGCATATTTACCAGCCAATGCCATAATCCTCACCATTGTTGCTGCTGCCGCCCCAGAATGTACCGTGTTTGCGGTCAAAGTAAATCGCATTGATCGGGCCGCTGGTCCGTTCGCCAAGCTGTATGCTATAGCCCATGCTTTGGAGCTGCTCAATCACTTCTTTGGCTGTACCTTTGTCCAGAAGCAAACTGCCAGAACGGGGTTTTCGGTCATCGAGTTTTGTTCCGCCCAGGGACAGCCACAACTGGTTGCTGTTGATATTGGCTGCCTCGCTGGCCTCTTGGGCGGTCATCCCGAATTCAACCATATTTAAAAAGAACTGCAGGAGGTTTTGATCCTGGGTATCGCCCCCCTGCACGGCAAAGGACAGAAATGGTTCGCCATCCTTTAGCGCCAGGGACGGTGTCAGTGTCACTCTCGGTCGCTTGCCCGGCATGACGACATTGAAGGGGTTGATCAGCGAATCGAGCACAAAGCTCTGCAGGCGTTGGCTCATGCCCACACCTGTATTGCCGGCGATACAGGCCGGCAGCCAGCCTCCACTGGGTGTGATGGATACTACCCAGCCCTCGGCATCAGCAGCTTCCACGCTCGTCGTGCCGCGCATGAGGCGGTCCATATACACACTATCGCTCGCAGATGAAGCCCAGATGGCGGTCTGTGCTGCAGATGCAGGTGATAGGACGCTCGCGTCGTGTTTCGGGACAAAATCCTTATTCAGCTCCATTTTCGGAGCATAACGTTCACTTCGCTGCTGCAATAAAGCCGTGTAGGGGTTCTTGCGGCCCTCATACGGATAGGGGTCACCTGGCAGCACCTGGGGATTATTGCGCCGGGGATCGATCAAGGCGGCCCTGGACTTCGTATAAGACTCGCTCAGCAGACCACGGATCGGTGTGCGGGGCTGGAAATACGGATCACCATAATAGAAGTCCCGGTCGGCAAAGGACAGGTTCATCACCTGGTATAAGGTATGGATATATGCCGCTGAATTATATCCCATAGCCTTCAGATCAAAATTTTTGAGCAACTGCAGGCTTTGGAGCAACGCCGGCCCCTGAGTCCATTCCTGCAATTTATAGACATCGATCCCCTTATAATTGACATGCAGCGGCTCTTCTTCCAAAGGTTTCCAGTTCGCTAAATCTTCCTTGGTGATCAGCCCTCCCTGTTCCGTGCTTCCGCGAACAAATTCATCGGCGATGTCCCCCCTGTAAAACCGGTCATAGGCAGCCATGATGGCCGCTTTTCGGTCTTTCCCAGCTGCGAGTGCCTGTTTCTCTGCCTCCACCAGCTTTGTCAGGGTCTCAAGCAGATCTTGCTGCACAAAGATCTCTCCTGCTTCGGGCGCCTCACGCTCCTGTCCTGCATGCACCAAAAACACCTTCCTGCTGTAAGGCCATTGCTTGATCCGCGCTTTTCCACGCTCCATACTATTGGCCGTCTGTGCATCAATGGGATAGCCTGCCGCCATTTGCATCGCTGGGGCCAGCACTTCGGCCAGGCTCTTGGTGCCGTAATGGGCGAGCATATGACACAATCCGCCGGGAGTCCCCGGCGTCACCGCAGCAAGGGGTCCATATTCGGGGGGAAATTCGTAACCTTTGGAACGAAAGAAATCTACTGTTGCACCGCTGGGCGCAACTCCCAGGGCATTGATCGCAATGACTTTCTTTAGCTTTGGATGATAGATCAACGCCTGGGTCTCGCCACCCCAGCTCAATACATCCCACATGGTGCAGGTTGCCGCCAGCATCGCACAAGCGGCATCCACTGCATTGCCGCCTTGCTGAAATAGCTGCGCCCCGGCGGTCGCAGCCAACGGCTTGCCCGTGATTGCCATCCAATGTCTGCCATGCAAAGGGGGCTTTTGGGTACGCTGTGCCCGGCCCAGTCCCGGAACAGATACAGCTGCCAGCCCGATTAGGGCGGCTAATACAAACGGCTGTTGTCTTTTCATCGTCAATCTTATGTTAATCCCAGGTCCAGCGTCCGGCACCGGTATACCCTGAACGTATCTACCAGAACAAGATAAGAATTTTTTCATTTTTCACAGCTCTGCTTTTTCAAAGCAACATGAACAGAAACCAAGGCAGGATACAAAAAAAGAGCTCCGACCCTTGCGGAACGGAGCTCATTATACATTTGATAAAAGAATCGGATTACCAGTAAATGGAGTACAGCGCTGTCACCAGCAGAGCGACGATTAATGTACCGATTAAAAATGCTTTATGTGGCTTAAACATCGTTGTATCGACTTCCAAACCTTCAGGCACAACGCCACGCTTGTTGTCCAGCAGACTGATAATGATCATACCGACGATACAGATGGCAAAGACGAAGCCCATACGGTCCAAAAATGGAATCTCATAGATCCCGGTAGCCGGATTTGGCACCGAAAACCCTGTAGACGCCAGGAAGGAAAGATCGGCCCAGTCCGGCAGCTTTTTGAAGATGATCGACAGGATAAATCCGCCGATCGTTGCAAAGAGAGCTGCATTGGAGGTTGTTTTCTTCCAGAAGAAGCCCAGGATAAACATCGCAAATATACCCGGTGAAACAAATCCAGTATACTCCTGAATATATTGAAATCCACCTTTTTTGTCGATACCTAAATGTGGAGCAATAATCACCGCCAAAATCATGGCCACGACGACCGTAAGCTTACCGATATTGACGAGCTTCTTGTCGGAAGCCTCCGTATTGAATACCTTTTTATAGATGTCAAGGGAAAAGATCGTAGCAATACTATTGGCTTTACCGGCGAGCGAAGCCACCACCGCAGCCGTCAGTGCCGCAAAGGAAAGTCCTTTAAGACCTGCCGGCAACAGGTTCAGCAATACTGGATAAGCATGGTCCGGATTGACCTCACCATGCTGCATCATCTCATTCTGGAACAAGCCATCTTTCCACATTACATAGGCCGCAATACCCGGAAGTACCACAATAATAGGCATCAGCAGCTTTAAGAATGCAGCAAACAGAATCCCGTTGCGGGCAGTCTTTAGATCAGCTCCCAGTGCCCGTTGTGTAATATATTGATTACAGCCCCAGTAGTTGAGGTTCACAATCCACATTCCACCGATCAGCACGGTTAATCCCGGAAGATCCAGGTAATTCTCGTTTTTGCGTTCCAGAATCATATGGAAATGATCCGAGGCTTTTTCTGTCATCAAATGATAGCCTTGTAATATCCCTGATCCACCATAATGCTCAGATACCAGGTTCAGCGCGAGATAGGTCGTTGCGAGACCGCCCAATACCAGGAAAAACACCTGAATAATATCCGTATAACCGATTACTTTCATTCCGCCCAGTGTAATGATCACTGCAAAGATGGCAATCGCGTACATACAGGCGTCGAGACTGATGCCTGAGATACTGCTGACAGCAATTGCTCCAAGATAGAGAATGGAAGTCAAATTGACCACCACATAAAGCAGCAGCCAGAAGACGGCCATAATCATGGCTACAGTGCCGTTATACCGTTTGTGCAGGAACTGGGGCATCGTAAAGATTTTATTCTTCAGATAGACCGGAATAAAGAAGACTGCAACCACGATCAGGGTAATAGCAGCCATCCATTCATAAGTCGCAATGGCTAACCCCATTTTAAAACCTGATCCGCTCATGCCGATAAACTGCTCGGCCGAAATATTGGATGCGATCAAAGAAGCGCCGATCGCCCACCAAGTCAAGGAACCCTCGGCCAAAAAATAGTCTTTGGAACCGACCGATTCCGACTTTTTACGGTAATACACCCATAATCCATAACCTGCAACAATAATGAAGTATATCAGGAAAACGATGTAATCTTTTGTGCTTAAATAATTATTCATGTACTGGTAATTGGTTTAATTTGATCGCCTAATATAGAAATATTTTGAATAACTATATATATCTATTGATCAAATTTTCTAAATACTCCTGCTTACCGCTGACCGGCTGCGGCTCACCGAGTTCCACTGCCAGGTCTCTCAATTGCTCCAGAGTCAGTGCACCAGATTCAAATGAGGCACCAGATCCCTGATCAAAGGAAGCGTAGCGTTCGGCCCGGATTTTACGGTATTCGGAGTCTTCCAGGATACGTTCAGCAGTCAGCAGCGCACGTGCGAAGATATCCATACCACCAATATGCGCATAAAATAGATCTTGAGGATCGGTTGAGTTACGACGAATCTTTGCATCAAAGTTGACACCACCACCTTGGAAGCCACCACCTTCTAGGATAATCAACATCGACTCTGTCAGTTCATTGATATCGTTTGGAAACTGGTCTGTGTCCCAGCCGTTTTGGTAATCGCCACGGTTAGCATCGATAGAACCCAATTTTCCGGCATCGACAGCCACCTGCAGTTCGTGCTGGAAGGTATGGCCCGCCAATGTCGCGTGGTTCACTTCCAGATTCAGCTTGAAATCTTCCAGTAGATCGTATTGGCGTAGGAAGCCTAACACCGTAGCAGCGTCGTAGTCATATTGATGCTTGGTCGGCTCACAAGGTTTGGGCTCAATGAAGAAGGTGCCTTTAAATCCATTTTTACGAGCATAATCTTTAGCAAGGTGTAAGAATTTGGCAAGGTGTTCCTGTTCGCGCTTCATATTGGTATTGAGCAGGCTCATATAACCTTCCCTTCCACCCCAAAACACGTAGTTCTCTCCCCCAAGAGCAATGGTCGCGTCCAAGGCCGCTTTCACCTGTGCAGCACCATGGGTCAGTACCTGAAAGTCCGGATTGGTTGCTGCACCGTTCATATAACGGCGGTGACTAAACAGATTGGCAGTTCCCCAGAGGAGTTTCACCCCGCTGGCCTGCTGCTTTTCTTTCGCATAATCCACTATGGCCGCCAGTCTTTTTTCGTTCTCTAAGACATCGTCTGTATAATCGATCAGATCCACATCATGAAAACAGTAGTAAGGTATATTCATCTTAGTGATGAATTCAAATGCTGCATCCATTTTATCTTTGGCCCGTGTCAGCACGTCGCTGCTCGCATCCCAGGGGAACACATGCGTACGGCCACCAAATGGATCCGAACCGTCTCCATTGAAGGAATGCCAATAAGAACAGGCGAACTTAAAATACTCTTCCATGGTTTTCCCCGCAACGATCTGCTTGGGATTATAATACCGAAAGGCCAGCGGATTCTTGCTGTCTCTGCCTTCGAACTGAATCTGTTCAATTCCCTTGAAAAATTCTTTTTGTCCTTTAATTATATTCATCTTATTTTAAATTGATTTTTGTGTTCAATAATTCTTTCCATTGCTGATAATACGTTTCATAGACATCGACCTGCTGTGGTTCAACAGTGTACACCGGTTTTAGTGAATGAAAGGCATCTTTTGCATCGCTGTAATAGCCGCTTCCTATCCCTGCACCTAGAGCAGCGCCGACGCTGCCATCGTGATCAAAGATTTCGACCGGCACGCCAGTGGCGCCCACAAATGACTTCCGGAATACTTCACTCAGAAAAAGGTTTGTATTTCCGGCGCGGATCACCTCAGGATAAAAGCCGTTTTCGCGCATAATATCCAGACCGTAGCGGAAGGCAAAGGCAATTCCTTCCTGTATGGCACGCAAGATGTCGCTTGTGTCATGTCTGTTGAGATCTATGGAAGCGATCGACGCTCCGACCAGCTGGTTATGCAGCATGCGTTCGGCGCCGTTACCAAAAGGTATGACCTGTACCCCTTTGCTGCCGACCGGCGATGTGGCTGCCAGTGCATTGATCTGGTCATAGGAAAGCTCCTTCCCGAACAGTTTTTTGCCCCAGCTGTTCATGATGCCGGTCCCGTTGATGCAAAGCAGCATACCGGTACGGATCTCATCAGCACTGTAATTGACGTGGGCAAAGGTATTGACGCGTGATTCGGGATCAGCAATCAGCTGATCGCTAACACCGTATATCACCCCGGAGGTTCCGGCCGTGGCCGCGACTTCGCCGGGCTGCAGCACATTCAGCGACAGCGCATTATTGGGCTGGTCGCCAGCTTTATAATTAATGGTCACTGAGTCCGAAAGGCCCAGTTCGGCCGCTACAGCTTTGCTAATGGTACCATGCTCCGAAAATACGGGTCTGATTTCGGGAATAATCTGCTTATCGAAACCGTAATAGTCCATCAGCGACGTGGACAGGCTATTCTGTTCAAAGTCCCAAAATATCCCTTCCGAAAGTCCGGAGATCGAACTGCTGATGCTACCCGACAATTTCATCGCGATAAAGTCGCCCGGCAACATGATCTTATCAATCTGTTCATAAATAGCTGGCTCGTTCGCTTTGACCCAAGCTAATTTGGAGGCGGTAAAATTGCCCGGAGAATTGAGATGATGCTGCAGATTGAACGTTTTTCCCAAAGCATCAAAAGCGGCATTCCCCAATCCCACAGCTCTACTGTCACACCAGATGATGGCATTACGCAAGGGCCGCTGCTGCTTGTCCACAACGACAAGTCCGTGCATTTGGTAAGCAATTCCAATAGCCGTAATAGCTTTAGGGTCATACAATCCTGATGCATTAGCCTTCCAAAGCGCCTGCTTAAAATAGGCCCACCAATCCAGGGGATCCTGCTCGGCCCAATTGGGCTGCAGTGAAATAATCGGCGCTTCGGTTTCAGGATATTGCACCGAACAGACTTTGCGCTGGGATGATGCCTCTACTATGGAGACCTTGACCGAAGATGTACCGACGTCTATACCTAACAAATACATGGTAATTTCTTAACTGGTTATAAATTTTAAAAACGGCGACGTTATTGCAACCGGTTGCATAAAAGTAGGAGATGTTTCTGAAATTTCCAAAAATTAAATAAAAATTATTTATTTTGGAGCGTGAATAAAAAAACGACCATATATGACATCGCACGTGAGCTTGGCATTACGGTTTCTACCGTCTCCCGTGCACTGAATAATGTACCTACCATTAGTGAGGCGACAAGACAGCTGGTATTGAAGAAAGCGAAAGAACTGAATTACAGTGTCAATAAAATTGCATCTTCCCTATCTTCAGGCAAGTCCAATACCATTGGTGTCATCGTGCCTACCATGCAGATCCATTTTTTTGCGGAGGCGGTTCACAGTATCGAAAAAGAACTCAAGAAACATCGGTACAGCCTTCTGCTCTATCAGTCAAACGAGTCATATGCGGACGAGGTCAACGGTGTCAAAACCCTGTTGGAAGCACAAGTGGATGGCATTATCGCGTCTCTTTCGCTGGAGACCCAGCAGACAGCGCATTTTCAGGAAGTCATCAGACAGGGTAAGTGCCTGATTATCTTTGACCGTACGCATCAGGATATCCAGGCCCCTGTTGTCAAACTCGATGATTTCGAGGCGGGGTATCTCGCGACCAGACATCTGATCGACCAAGGCTACCGCAATATCGGCTTTATAACAACCAATAAGGAGATCACCATTTTTAAAGATCGGGTCCGGGGATTTGAGGCGGCACTGCAAGACGCAGGTATACCACGACATGAAAGCCTGATCGTCCGCGGTAATCTGTCCATTGAAGCGGGTATCAAGGGGACTGGGCAACTGTTGCAGTCGCCTATCAAACCGGATGCAATTATCGGCGGTGATGATTTTACGGCCGTTGGTATCATGCAGGCACTTAAAGCCCAGCAGATCAATATTCCGGCAACGGGCGTCATTGGATTTGCAAACCAGAGGTTTTCATCCTTCATCACCCCTACACTTTCCAGCATCGATCAGCAGGCCAATAAAATGGGGGAAGAATGTGCTAAGCTTTTCCTAAAGATGGTGAAACAAAAAGACCCCTATGCAGCAATTGAGCAGGTGGTACTGAATCCCATTTTGGTCAAAAGGGAATCAACTGCGAGAAATCAGCAGTCATAACCCCGCCATACCTGCCGCAGCTTTAAACCCAACAGATTACTGAACCATTCAATACGGAAGACATGAAAACACTCCTGCTATTCTTAGGAATCCAAATGGCACTGACAAGCAGCCTACTGGCCCAAAAACACAGCATACAGCTGCTCAATCAGGAACGTAGCAGCAGTTACCGCGGACTGAGTGTTGTCGACGACCAAACGCTCTGGGTAAGCGGCAGCAAAGGCACGGTGGGCCTGAGCACCGATGCCGGAAGGAATTGGCAATGGATCAATCCCATCGGTTATGAAAAAATAGATTTCAGGGATATTGAAGCTTTTGATGAAAATACGGCCCTGATTATCTCTGCAGGTTCGCCGGCGCTGGTATTACGTACGGCCGATGGTGGGCGTACATGGCAGGAAGTTTTTAAAGATACGCGGCCTGAAATTTTTTATGATGGCTTTGCATTCACCACAAAGGGACTGGGCATCGCCTTTGGAGATGCCATCGACGGTAGGATGCCCTTATTGCGAACTGTCGATTTTGGCAAAACCTGGGAAGATATTTCCGACAATTTAACCTTTGCCATCGCTCGCGGCGAAGCGGGCTTCGCCGCGAGCGGCACTTCCATCTTCTGCAACGAAAAGGGGCATTTCTGGATCGCTACAGGCGGGACAGTCTCACACATCTATCATAGCCTCGATCAGGGGGATACCTGGCAACGCTACGCCTGCCCGATCCTGCAGGGCCAGAACAGCACGGGCCCATTCTCCATTGCATTCCGTTCGCCCAAAACAGGCATCGTCGTTGGCGGAGATTATACTGCTGCCCAAAAAAACGAGAAAGCCTGCTTCCTCAGCACAGACGGTGGAAAAAGCTGGACTGCCCCGCAGCAGCCTCCTTCGGGCTACAAATCGTCTGTCATTTATAGCTCCGCAAAGCAGCTGATCTGTACGGGTACCTCGGGAACAGACCTCTCGGCGGACAGCGGCCGGTCATGGCAGCCTATATCGGACGAAAGTTATAACGTCGTACAACGCGCTAAAAAAGGCAAAGCTGTTTTCCTCGCGGGAGATAAGGGAAAAATAGCGAAGCTGCATCCATAAGCAGGCTCCGCTTTTCTGTTTTATCTCCGCGAGAGACGCGACTCTTCGAGATCCAGGGAATATTCGAGCTCCTTGATCACCTCGCTATCGTAAGCCTTGGTCGACTTCATCCTCGCCAGCCCTTCGCGACGTAATGCCAGCAGTTCGAGCATAATTTTAATATATAATCCCCGAACTGCCGAAAGCTGTGCCCGTGTATCTTCTTCTTTGGCACGTTCGGATGCATTGACACTGCGAATGATCTGTTCTTTCACCCGGGCAATGGTTTCGTATTCCATCATCTCCTTGGCATAATGCTTATCCAGGTAAGCAATGGACTCCTTCCCGAGTTTGACCCGGATTTCATCCATCTGCTCTTCCGCCGGCACCTGCTCGTCCACTTCATCTATTTTGATCAGCCGGATCAGCAGCGGCAGGGTAAGTCCCTGAAATACCAACGTCACAAGAATGACGACAAAAGTAATGAATAGGATCAGATTGCGGTGCGGAAATGCTGTTCCATCGTACAACGTCAACGGTATGGCCAGCGCAGATGCCAGCGAAACTACTCCCCGCATACCTGCCCAGCCGACGATTAGCGGCAGTTTCCAGCCGGGGCTTTTTTCTCTCCGCCGAACTCGTCCCGAAAGCATCCGTGGGACAAAGGCAGACAGGTAAACCGCCACCAGACGCAGTACAATAACAATTACGCAGATGGCCAGTGCATAATCAATCGCTTCCTCCATCGAGTATTCGCCCAGACCGTCAATGATAACTGGAAGCTCGAGTCCGATCAAAATAAATACAAAGCCGTTGAGCAGGAAACCGACGGTCTCCCAGACCTCTGTAGTCTGGATACGAGTATGATAGTTCAGGTAGTCTCCGGCCCTGAATGACAGAAACAGCCCTCCGCTCACGACCGCCAGCACGCCCGACCATTCAAAATGCTCCGCGACAATATACATCAGATAGGGCGCAATAAGCGTGATCGGTGTCGTTATACTTGAAGACTTGGCTACATAACGCAAAAAGAAATAGAGGATATGACCGATGACCAGGCCGACCACCACCCCCATAATCGAGAGTACCAGAAACTGTGTTGTCGCCGTCCCCATGGCAAATTGGCCAGTAAGAATAGCTATGGAAGCAAATCGAAAGACCGTCAGCGAAGCTGCATCATTGACCAGGCTTTCCCCTTCCAATATGGTGATACCCCGTTTAGGCATGTTTACACCTTTCAGTACCGAGCTCGCGGCCACCGCATCGGGTGGTGAAATAATGCCGCCAAGCAAAAAGCCCAAAGCTAGCGTAAAGCCGGGGATAATACTCACCGAGAAATAAGCGATAGCCAGGGAAGTGAAAAACACCAGCCCAAAACCCATAATAAAAATCGAACGACGCCATTTCAAGAAATTGTCCCAGTTGGTATACCAAGCTGCCTCAAACAGTAAGGGTGGCAAAAATACCAAAAATACAATGTCAGGATCAATACTGATGACCGGTGCTCCGGGTATCAAAGAAACTCCCAAGCCACCAATGACCAGCAAGATCGGATAGGAAATTTTCAGCCGCTGGCTCAGGACAAACAGCATCGCCATAAAGAAAAATAACACCATAACCAGCAGCAGGTTGTTGTGAACCTGCTGCCCCAGCTTTCCGCCAACAGCGGCTTTCACCTCCTGATAAGGAGCCAGCATGGATAGGTTGTACTGCCGGATTGTCCAGACACTGTCGGCTTTGCTCAGCACACCGGTACCGCGAAAAAACTTGGTATTTATCTTGAACGTTTCGTCAAACCAGGCAGTGGTACTGTCCTTGTTAAAATAGAGATGTCTACGCTCGTAGGTATAGGTCCAGGCCTGCTTGGGGTCGAAGTATTGGCTGGAAAAGGCCGCACTATGCTCCTTATCCCAACGGTCCTGCCTGTCGGTCCCCAAAATAACAGCGTCAGCCGACAGAGACTGAACAAATGGTCCGAATTTGACTTCCCCCGCTGTTTTATGCCAGGCGTCCAACGTCGTATTGACCTCATCGGCAGGCTGCTGCGCAGCAAGCGGAAGTGCAAAAAGAAATAAACTCAAAAAACAATGAATCGTTATCCCGATCTTTTTAATCATAAATTATTACGCCATTTATCGTTTGTGAAAATACCTTCCATAAAACAAAAAGCTGCAATGTAGCAGCTTTTTGTCCTTATTTAATGATCTCTTCGATCTCAGCAATGATCTTCTGTGCAATCTGTTCAGCCGCTTCCGGAGTCGGTCCTTCAGAATAAATCCGGATAATCGGTTCAGTATTCGATTTACGGAGATGCACCCATTCCTCTTCAAAATCAATTTTCAGACCGTCAATGGTGCTATGCTGCTCATGCTTGTATTTCTCCTGCATTTTGGCAAGAAGGTTGTCAATATCCAGGTCCGGAGTCAACGTAATTTTATTCTTGGACATGAAATATTGTGGCAAAGACGCCCTGTATTCAGAAGCTTTCTTACCCAATTTGGCCAGATGAGTCAGGAAAATTGCCACACCCACCAGCGCATCACGGCCATAGTGTGAGGCAGGATAGATCACTCCCCCGTTGCCTTCACCACCGATGACAGCATCCACTTCTTTCATTTTGGTAACCACATTTACTTCTCCGACAGCAGCAGCATAATACTCGCCCCCGTGCGCCCTTGTTACATCGCGCAGTGCACGTGTAGAAGATAAATTGGACACTGTATTTCCTTTTTTATGCTGCAACAGATAATCTGCTACTGCCACCAGCGTGTACTCTTCGCCAAAGAGCTCACCGTCTTCCATCATAAACACCAATCTGTCCACATCCGGATCAACGGCAATTCCCAGATCAGCTTTGTTTTCCAGCACCGCCGCCGATAAATCGGTCAGATGTTCCTTTAAAGGTTCGGGGTTATGCGGAAACTGACCATTGGGCTCGCAATGGATTTTATAAACGGTCTGTACACCTAGAGCGTCAAGCAAGGCGGGGATGAACGTGCCGCCCGTACTATTTACCGCATCTAATGCTATTTTGAAATTAGCAGCTTTTACCGCCCCTTTATCGACGTATTCCAGTGCCAATACGGCATCTACGTGTTTTTGCAAATACGAATAATCTTTATGCACTTGTCCAAGTTGCTCAACAGCTGAAAAATCAAAATCCAGCGACTCGCCCAGCGCCAGCACTTCTTTGCCTTCTGCATCTGATATAAACTCACCTTTCGCATTCAGAAGCTTGAGGGCATTCCACTGGCCGGGATTATGCGAAGCCGTTAGGATAATCCCCCCTGCCGCCTGCTCCATGGGCACAGCAATTTCAACTGTAGGCGTAGTGGACAGGCCCAGATCAATGACATCAACTCCGATGCTCTGCAATGTGCCGATCACCAGATTGCTGACCATTTCGCCAGATACACGTGCATCCCGGCCGACCACGATCTTCTTGATACCGCTTTGCTGCACGATGATCTTTCCATATGCAGCTGTAAATTTAACAATGTCTATCGGAGTCAGTCCTTCTCCTGCACGGCCACCTATCGTACCCCGTATCCCAGATATTGATTTAATTAAAGTCATTTTCTTCGAATTGATTAACGTGTAAATTTAGCATTATGGCAATAAAATATCGAATTAAAATGATAAATATTGAATATTTACCGTATCTTTGTTGCAACAAAGTTGTTTTTGAAAGAAACAATCGTTTGCAATGAAATTATTTTTACTTTTGAAAAGCGAGTTTTAAAAGTTTGGGAATTTCATTGTAATCAGCAGCATTTATGATTCAACAATTAGTACACATCGATCAGGAAATTTTTCTGGCCATTAATCAAGGCTTGAGCAATGCCGTATTTGACTGGTTATTGCCTATCCTGCGCAACCCATATACCTGGGCTCCGCTGTATCTCTTTCTGATCATTTTTTTCATTAAGACTTATGGAAAAACAGGTATTCTAATTGTGGCGATGACGTTAATTACGTTTGGCATTTCTGACGGTATTTCATCCCATCTGATCAAGAAGACCGTGAAACGGATCAGGCCCTGCAATGATGTGGAGTTTAAAGAAAACGTGAATATCCGCGTACGCTGCGGCTCGGGATTTAGCTTTACTTCCTCACATGCAGCCAATCATTTTTCCCTAGCATTCTTCTGGATCGTTCTGTTCCGCAGAAGATGGAAGCATGTGCTCTGGCTCTGTATCGTGTGGGCAGCCCTCATTTCGGTGTCCCAGATCTATGTTGGCGTGCACTATCCGTTTGACATACTCTGTGGATCTGCCCTGGGTATACTGGTCGGACTGGCAACAGGCTATCTGTTCAAACGTTTTGTACCAAGCTTTTTTAAAACTGAACAAGCATAATGAATTCAATCTTATTGATTTTAATTTTATTCGTACCTGCATTTGCAAGTGGGATAGCGGTATTTTTCGTACAGAAAAAAGGTACCAATTTTTTGAAATTGATCCTTTCCTTTAGTGGGGCCTACTTGTTCTCCATCACAGTATTGCACCTGATCCCGCATGTCTATCAATCCAACAATACCTCACCCGAGGTATTGGGTATCTATGTACTAGCCGGATTTTTGTTTCAGCTTTTTCTCGAACAGTTCTCTCAGGGGATCGAACACGGCCATATCCATACCGCCGATGAACATGGCCATCAGCATAGCCACAGTTTTCCGATCGGGATCATGTTCAGCCTATGTCTACATGCATTCCTCGAAGGAATGCCCTTGGCCGCAACACATCAGACCGAGCTGGCGCTGGGCATTTCCGTACACCATATTCCCGCAGCTTTTGCGCTGGGAAGCATCCTGATCAGTACTCACCTCAAAAGAAATGCCATTATCATCACGCTGGCCTTGTTTGCTGCAATGACACCTTTCGGCTTTTTATTGAGCAAGGCTATCAGTGCAGGCGAGGTAGGCGACATCCAACAGTACTTCGACAAGATCATGGCTGTGGTAATCGGTATATTTTTACATATATCCACTACAATATTGTTCGAATCGGGCTCCATCGATCATCATAAGTTCAATAAAAAGAAGATGATTGCCGTCATTGCCGGGGTGGCTATTGCACTGGCGAGTTTTGCTTTTGGCGGTCACGACCATGCACATGACCATCAGGAACATCAGGAGCATCATGATCACGATGGTCATGACGGGCACGAACATCATGATCATGTGCATTAACTAGCCTCTCAGCTTATCGAGCAGTTCGCTGAGCTGCAACGCTTCCGCAGCAGTGATCCGGCCAGGAAGGATATCCTGCATCAACATGGGTTCTTCGAGATTCTCTAGTATCTTCAGGCCTTTATCCGTAATGACCAAGTCCACAGCCCGCTTGTCGCCACCCGACTGACAGCGGGAGACAAGTCCCTTGCTGACCATTCGGTCAATCATACGTGAAATATCGGGCGTGGTGCTCAGCATTCTTGATTTGATGAGGTTGTTGGTGGCTGGCTTAGGATATTGACCCCGGAGAATACGCAGTACATTGAACTGCTTCAGCGTAATACCCTCCTTTGCCGCCCGCTGTTCCAGTTCATTGTTGATCCAGTTGTACGTATATAAAATATTGACCGTACAACGATGCCATTCATTGCTGAATTTACTTGCCTTGATTTCGTCCTCAATCTTCATTTTGGTTGATAATTAATCATTTTTAGTCGTAAATATAGCTGTTTTTTGCGCTAAATACATAACTATGACATTAGAATCATTCTAAATGACGGAAAAAGCTGTATATTTGAAGCATATCAAAAAACAGGCAGATGCGTAACAGAAATAGCTTAGACAGGCTAAAAAAAGGGGAAAAAGCGGTGATTATTGATTTTGATTCGCACGATATTCCAGCTAAATTTTTCGAGCTGGGTTTTATACCCGGTACTGAAGTTGAAGTGAAACATATCGCTCCAATGAACGGTCCCATATGTTTAAATATTATTGCTAATAACGCCTTGATTGCAATCCGCAGATCAGAAGCTAAAGTCATCCTTATCGATCAGAAATAATGAATAACCCGATTATTGCACTTTTGGGTAATCCAAATGTGGGTAAAACCTCTCTTTTTAACCGGATTACAAAATTAAATCAGAAAGTAGGGAATTATCCCGGCATCACGGTCGAAAAGCGTGAAGGACAAGTCAAAGCCAACAACAAGACATACCGCATTATTGACCTTCCGGGTACGTATACGCTCTTCCCGAGCTCTATGGACGAAGAAGTAGTCTTCAACACCTTGGTCAACAAAGGCAACAGCTTTAGGCCCAACCTAGTTGTTGTTGTCTCTGAACCGACCAACCTGAAACGGTCTATTATCCTCTATCAGCAGGCGCGCGAACTTGGCCTTCCGGCGATCTTCGTGATCAACATGATTGATGAAGCCAAAGAAAAAGGAATACACATCGATATCCCGAAGCTCGAACAGCTGCTGAACACCAAGGTTTATGAAACCAATGCCCGTACAGGGCAGGGTATTGATCAGCTGATCAAGAATTTCGACGCTGTGCCACCGATGTATATCAGCAATTTTAGCCTGCCTGCAGCCGCCAATGAGGCACTGGAAGAAACAAAACGACTATTTCCGCTTGACACGGAATACCATACCTGGCAGTATCTCGCCAAGGGCGAAGTTTCTTTTCTCTCCAAAGAAAAGAATGATGCTATTCAGCGCATCCGCGACAAATATGCGCTACAGGCCCAGAAGCTGCAAAAGGAAGAAGCAATCTCACGAAGTAAATCCCTGGACAGCAGCCTGTCCGAAATTTATAGGAAGGATGACACGGCAAACAAGAACAAGACCAGCAGCATTGACAGCATCTTGTTGCACCCCGTTTTGGGCTATATGATCTTCTTTGGCATCCTATTCCTGATCTTTCAGGCCATCTACACCTGGTCGGGCCCTGCAATGGACTTTATCGATGGGCTCTTTGGTGATTTGGCAGCCTATATACAGACCACTCTTCCTGCCGGTCCGCTCACAGACCTGCTGAGCAACGGTATTATCAAAGGTATTGGTGGTATCGTGATCTTTATACCGCAGATCGTCATTCTGTATATTTTTATTTCCATTATGGAAGAGACCGGTTATATGAGCCGCGTGGTATTCCTGATGGATCGCTGGCTCAGGCCTTTTGGACTGAATGGCAAATCCGTCATCCCGCTGATATCCGGTGTAGCCTGTGCCGTACCTGCAGTGATGTCGGCTCGCAATATCGAAAACACAAAGGAAAGGCTTGTAACTATCCTGGTGACACCTTTCATGACCTGTTCGGCGCGCCTGCCGATCTATATCGTATTGATCGGCCTGGTCATCCCCGACACAAAATTTGCCGGATTCCAGCTGCAGGGGATGGTCCTGTTCGCCATGTACCTATTAGGTATTTTTGCAGCTTTACTTTCAGCAATCATTTTGACAAAGGTGATCAAATCAAAGCACAAATCCTTTTTGATATTTGAACTTCCGACGTATAAATCTCCCGACTGGAAAAACGTAGCGTTGAACGTATGGGAAAAAGCCTCCAGTTTCGTATTCGGCGCCGGTAAGATTATCCTGGCCATCTCAGTGATACTCTGGGCACTGGGCAGCTTCGGGCCAAATGACAAATTCAGCAAAGCCGAAGAGTATGTCAAGCAAAACAATCCGAATCTTTCCGACGAGGACCTCGACCATGAAATATCGTCCTACCGCCTCGAGCATTCTTTCTTAGGCTATCTTGGCATGGCTATTGAACCTGTTGTCGAGCCGCTGGGTTATGACTGGAAAATGGGTATCGGTCTGATATCCTCCTTTGCAGCACGCGAAGTGTTTGTCGGCACCATGGCAACAGTATACAGCCTTGGCGATGAAGTTGATATTGAAGATGAAGCAACCAAAACGACAGTGCTCAGTAAAATGCGGAACGAGATCAACCGCAACACAGGCTTACCGGCCTATAATTTTGCTTCAGGAATATCACTACTGCTTTTCTACGCTTTTGCGATGCAGTGCATGAGTACCATAGCAGCGGTAAAGAGAGAAACTGGCTCCTGGAAATGGACGTTAATTCAGGTAGGCTTTATGACGGGACTGGCTTATTTCAGTGCTTTAGTAGCTTATCAGCTATTAAAATAAGCTTATCAGAACACGGATAAAAATGATAATATAAAAATAAACTCTCATGGATAATTTAACAGTACAATATCTCATCGTTGGAATTTTGGTGTTGGTGGCCGTATGGTATGTCGTTAGGAATATCCAGAAATCACTCAAAGGTAAATCCGGCTGTTCCAAGGGCTGCGGATGCAGCTGCTCTACCCCGGAAAAAACCCAAAAAGCAAATTAATTTATCTCTAAATGTATCATTTGCAAACAATATTTCGTTTTTAGTTAGAGTGGCCAAAAATCACACTAGCTACTACAACAAAGAGACCGTCTCATAAATAATGATGAGGCGGTTTTTTATTTAGTACAATTTTGAAGTTATCCCTCATCGTCAGCAAATGCGGCAAAGCAAGTTCAGTGATCCCTTTTTGAAAGAATACGAAGCAATAATCTCATCCACCGCAAAAAGGACGGACAACGTACGTAAAATATTAAGGGTTTTAGTAACTTTATGGCTTGGTACAACAGTTCATTTGTAGCATCCACGCACATATGATATAATCAGATAAGCGATCGGCATACGATGGAGCTCAATGTCCAGGGATAGAAACGGTAACCGTATTAACCATACAGATGGAGAAACAGCATAATAAAAACTCAAAACAATTAAAAAGAGGACTGCAAAATAGACATATTCAGCTCATCGCATTAGGCGGAGCGATTGGCACAGGACTCTTCCTGGGTATTGGAAAGGCCGCCACATTAGCGGGGCCGGCCGTGATCCTCGGCTATGCATTTGCAGGAATAATCGCTTTCTTTATTATGCGGCAGCTTGGCGAAATGGTGGTTCAGGAACCTGTCTCGGGCAGCTTCAGTTATTTCGCCAATAAGTATTGGGGGCCCTTTGCCGGCTACGCTTCGGGCTGGAATTATTGGGTACTCTATATTTTGGTCAGCATGGCAGAACTGACCGCCATCGGTGTATATGTGCAGTTCTGGTGGCCAGAGATCCCGTTATGGGGATCAAGCTTGTTTTTCTTCTTTGCCATCAACGCCCTCAACCTCGCCTCCGTAAAAATTTACGGTGAAACTGAATTCTGGTTTTCCATCATCAAGGTTGTTGCCATTATCGCAATGATTGTTTTTGGAGCTTACCTGTTGATCAGTGGTACAGGTGGCGAACAGGCGAGCCTTAACAATCTTACGGCCCATGGCGGCTTTTTTCCCAAAGGCTGGTTTAACCGGGCCCCGGACGGAAGTTATGAAGGACTGCTGGCCGCGATTGCACTGATTATGTTTTCTTTCGGTGGGCTTGAATTGGTCGGCATCACTGCAGCAGAAGCTGAACATCCCGAAAAAAATATTCCCAAAGCAACCAATCAGGTGATCTACCGCATTCTGATCTTCTATGTTGGTGCATTGATCATCTTGTTTTCATTAACTCCCTGGACGAATATCACCCCTGACACCAGCCCTTTTGTGCTGGTCTTCGATAAACTTAAGGGTTTTGAGTTCAGCTTGTTCGGCAATACCTTCTATTTCACAAAAATTATCGCCAACGCGCTCAATCTCATTGTGCTGACAGCCGCACTGTCGGTTTACAACAGCAGCGTCTATAGCAATAGCCGCATGCTCTATGGCCTGGCTGAGCAAGGCAATGCACCAAAATTCCTCTCCAGACTCAACAAAAACCATGCACCTATCCATGCTATTTTGGTTTCGGCGCTATTCGCTGCCATCTGTGTGTTCGTCAATTATGTTGCTCCTAAAAATGCATTGGAAATACTGATGTCACTTGTTGTCTCCTCGCTCATTATCAACTGGCTGATGATTTCCGTTACTCACCTTTATTTTAGAAAGAACAAACAGCAGGCAGAAGAGCACACCAAATTCCCTTCATTTCTGTATCCATGGAGCAACTATATCTGTCTGATTTTTCTGCTTGCTGTCCTTGGCATCATGTGGGTTACCGGCATGAAACTGCCTGTTGAACTGATTCCGGTCTGGTTACTGTTATTGTATATCAGCTATATCGCAATCAAAAATACAAAGGGGAAGCAATAGCTAGGGAGACCAGATTAGCAGCGGCAGAGCTGTTAATATCGAGTTAGACTACCTGCCTTGTGCCGTCCAGCTGGCAAACCAAAGGGCTAAAACAGCCCCAGTTGGGTACCAGCATCCGGCAGACTAAAGAGATCCCGTCTTAATGCCGGCAGACACCCACCGTTCATATACTTTTGGACCGACAGTTTAAACAGCCGCTGCAGGCTTTCAGCCATATTGCCGTCTCCCCTTATGCGCCGGCCAAAATCACTGTCATTGATCTTGCCGCCGTGGCAGGCCTCAATCCAATGCAGGACTTTTTCTGCACGGTCAGGATAATTCTGATAAAGCCAGTCCTTAAAAATATCACCGATCTGTCCATTGAGCCGGACGATGGTATAAGAGGCTGTCACCGCCCCCGCATCTGCTGCTAAGCGGATTAATTCTGCAATCTCGTCACTATTGATACCCGGAACGATCGGCGCCATCATCAGCATCACGGGCACACCTATCCGCGTCAATCCCTCGATCAGCTTGAGACGGGCAGCTGGCGTTGCGGTCCTGGGCTCCATTTTTTGCCGCACTTCCTCTCGCAGTGAATTGATCGTAACCGCCACCGACACCAGGTTGAGTGCTGCAAGCTCCGCTAGCAGATCAAAATCTCTCCGCATCAACACATTCTTACTGATGATAGAAACAGGATGCCTATACTTGACCATAAGTTCCAAAATAGAGCGCGTGATTCCCAGTTTACGTTCGATGGGCTGATAACAATCAGTATTTCCGGAAAGCATGATCAGGTCCGGCTGATAGCTCCGCTTCCGGAATTCATGCTCGAGCAGCTGGGCAGCGTTGTGCTTGACCAGAATTTTCCGCTCAAAATCGAGCCCCGCACTGAATCCCCAGTATTCATGTGAATTGCGCGCATAACAATAGATGCAGCCATGTTCACAGCCTTGGTAAGGATTAATCGAACGTTCAAAACGCAAATCCGGACTATTGGACTTTGATATGATCGATTTGGGATGTGTAGCTATAAACTGCGTTTTCTCTGTCCCCAGAAATTCCTCATCAAGCCCTTCTATATGCTCCTGTACATATTGACTGGAAAAAAATTTGTTATTGGGATTGACCTGTGCCCCCCGCCCCTTAAAATATGATTCTGATGGATTCATGGATTAAAATTACTAATAATTTTAGTAATCTCCCCAAAAAATGTCATTTTATTTAGTCATAAGGAAGCCCTTCACGACCCTCATCCCCACCGTTTTTCATCAATTCGTGAATACGGTTTTCCAACACAGCTTTATGCCATTCGTCAACGATGTTGTAAACTTTATCCAAGGCATCTTCTTTGGGCCGGAAAGTACCCACAACAAAAATCCCTATGCTGTAGCAGCATAGGGATTAAACATCTTATTCGGAATGTGGGTCAGCCGTTATTATTTCATTAAAAAACCGCCACCGATCAAATCATTACCTTCGTAGAACACGGCAGACTGCCCGGGCGCTATCCCCTTAACATTGTGTATAAAGTCAATGCGCACATGGTCTCCTTCCTGAGTGATCGTCGATGAAGCCCCGGGATCTTTATAACGGACCTTGGATATCGCTTCCATAGGCTGGTCGAGACGAGTATATTTTACAAGGTTGACATTACGGACGTAAGCATGGGATTTTTCGAGCTCATGCTCCTCCCCGAGGACAACGGTATTGCTTTCAGGAAGAATCTCGATCACAAACATGGGCTTGCCTAAGGCTATGCCAAGGCCCTTGCGTTGACCTATGGTAAAATAGGGATAACCGATATGTTTGCCGACAACCGTACCATCCGACAGGATAAAGTTGCCAGGGCCGATTTGCTGGTCTAAGGTAGGCACCTTATGTCGCAAGAACGCACGGTAGTCATTGTCCGGCACAAAGCAGATCTCGTAACTTTCAGATTTATTGGCCAGTTCTTTCTGTCCCATATCCAAAGCCATCTGACGGATTTCTTTCTTTGTGAACGAACCTAATGGAAACTGTGTCCGGGCGAGATTTTCCTGAGAAACACCCCAGAGCACATAGGATTGGTCCTTATTTTCATCTTTACCTTTTGATATAACGTAACGGCCATTGTCGTGCAAGCGGATATTGGCATAGTGTCCTGTTGCAATAAACTCGCAGTCCAGCTTATCGGCACGTTTCATCAACGCTTCCCATTTGATATGGGTATTGCACAGCACACAGGGATTGGGTGTACGTCCAGCGATATATTCCTCCACAAAATTGTCAATGACGAAGTCCCCAAACTCATCACGTATGTCCAATATATAATGGGGGAAACCATAGTTTACGGCTAATGTACGGGCGTCGTTGATACTATCAAGGCTACAACAGCCTGTCTCCTTGGACGAACCACCTGCGGAGGCGTAATCCCAGGTTTTCATCGTAATACCAATCACCTCATACCCTTGTTCGTGGAGCATAACGGAAGCAACGGAGCTATCCACCCCTCCACTCATTGCCACCAAAACTCTTCCTCTTTTACTCATCTCAATTTATTGAAATGCAAAGATACGGCTTATTCCCTTTTGGATATGTTAGTTTCTTGTAATTTTATCTCGATCAAAATCAACCTGTTTGGAAAAACAACAAAAATAATATCCCGAAAAGTTTTAGATTTCAAATTATCACACTATATTTGCAACGCAATCGGGAATAAAACGAAAGCAAAAAAGCGGTGCCATAGCTCAGTTGGTAGAGCAAAGGACTGAAAATCCTTGTGTCGCTGGTTCGAATCCAGCTGGCACCACGCTTCAATCTGAAGATTACAGATTTAAATAAAAAATCAAAAGGTGCCATAGCTCAGTTGGTAGAGCAAAGGACTGAAAATCCTTGTGTCGCTGGTTCGAATCCAGCTGGCACCACAAAAAAAGCCTGTTCACTTGAACAGGCTTTTTTTATTCCACATCATTGATTAAATTATTATTCAGCAATGATCGAACGGTCCAGGTGCACATAACCACCATCAACATGGATCAGCTGTCCAGTGGTGTGGCTCGATCTGTTTGATAACAGAAAAACAGCTGTATCGGCAATTTCCTCTGCCGTTGTCATACGGTGTTCCAAAGGTATACGGTCCGTAATCTTTTTAAGCGTTTCCTCCGGATTTGGCAGGGTCTGAATCCAGCTATCGTATTGAGGTGTTGCACATTCGGCGACAATGATGGCATTGACACGAATGGAATAAGGCAACAATTCTACCGCCCACTCCCGTGTCAGCGAATTCCTACCACCGTTGGAGGCAGCATAGGCTGAGGTATTCCCTTGCCCGGTTTCACCCGTTTTGGAAGAAATGTTTACGATACTTCCTTTGGACGACTTTAAAGCATCTAGAGCATGGTGTGCCATTAGATAGTAATGAATAAGATTCTTATGCAAAGAAGCAACAAATTTTTCATAGGTACCGGACGCGAGCCCGACACCATCGTTCTGACCAGCATTATTCACAAGGCCATCGATGCGTCCATAAGCTGTCAACGTTTCGCTCACAGCTCTTTCGCAATCTTCAGGACGAGATAGCTCAGCTTCAATACACAGTGCATTTACGCCATAATGCTCGACTTCTTTCCTTACTTTTTCATTGTCAGCCTGTTTACGGCCAACGATAACCGGTATCGCCTGTTCTTTGGCTAGCGCATGCACCACCGCACGCCCGATACCCTTTGCTCCGCCGGTAACAATGACAACTTTATCTTTTAAATGAAGATCCATAGTATTTTTCTTAAAGATTATAGATACGTATCGCGTTTTCGGCCCAAAATGCATTTTTCTCCGCCGTCGTGAACTGCCCCAGTTTATCTTCGACGATGGCTATACTTTCCTCGTAGGAAGCTGCCAGCAAACATACAGGCCAGTCCGAACCGTACATGATCCGTTGCTTACCAAAACGATCGACAATATGGTCCACATATTGCTTGAAATCATCCAGCTTCCATGCTGTCCAATCCGCCTCGGTCGCTAAACCGGACACCTTGCATACCACATTTGGAAAGGCAGCAAGCCGGTCAATAAAAGCCGCCCACTCGTCAAACTCCCGGGATTTGATCGGAGGCTTAGCAATGTGATCCAATACAAATTGTAACCGGGGATTTTGCTCAACACATTGCAATGTAGCAGCATAATGGCGAGGCCGAATCAACAGATCATAGGTATACCCGAATTCAGCCAAGGCCTTGAGGCCATTCAATACGGCCGGACGGATCAAAAAGTCAGGATCCGATTCTCCTTCCACCACATGGCGGAATCCCTTTATAATCGACTCAGAACGGTAGTCAGCCAATTGCTGATCGATGTCTTGTGCCTGCAGATCAACCCAGCCAACCACACCTTTGATAAAAGCATATTCTTTGGATAGTCCGACAAGATAAGCGGTCTCCATAGCAGATTGGCTTGCCTGAACAGCCACACTGCCAGCAAATCCATTTCGTTCGAGCAAAAATTGAATGTCAAGCGGTGTAAAATCGCGTTGAATCTCGTGCATCTCATCGGTGATCCAGCTGTCCCGAACAGGATCAAACTTCCAGAAATGCTGATGGGTATCTATACGCATAATCGTAATCTCGTAATAAATTAACTTTTCGAATAAGCGACCACAGTCTGACGGGATTCGCCGAGACCATCTGCACCTAATTCGATGACATCACCTGGTTTTAAATAAATTGGCGGATTAAATCCAAGCCCCACACCGGCAGGGGTACCCGTAGAAATGACATCGCCCGGCAGTAAGGTCATAAACTGAGACACGTAGGAAACAACATGGGCAATGGAAAAGATTAAATCCTTGGTGTTACCGTCCTGGTAAGTTTTACCGTTCACTTTTAACCAAATACGTACATTGTTGATATCTTTGATCTCCTCCTTGGTCGCCATAAAGGGGCCCATCGGCGCAAAGGTATCGCAGCCTTTGCCTTTGTCCCAGGTGCCGCCGCGTTCCAATTGGTATTCGCGTTCTGATACGTCATTATGAAGCACGTAGCCAGCCACATAATCCAGCGCTTCATTTTCTTCAACATAAGACGCTTTTTTACCAATTACAATACAAAACTCCACTTCCCAGTCTGTCTTCACAGATCCTTTCGGAATCATCACATTATCGTACGGTCCCACAAGTGACGTGGTGGATTTCATAAAAATAATAGGCTCAGCAGGGATAGGAGCATTAGTCTCCTTTGCATGATCCATGTAATTCAGTCCAATACAGACAATTTTTGATGGGCGGGCAAAGGGGGCTCCGATGCGTTCGCCGGCTGGGATCTCGATTAATTTGCCTTCATTTGCTTTTACAAACTCCTCCAGGCGGGCAAGACCATCTTCCGCAAAAAACTGCTCGTTATAATCTCCTCCGAACGCACTTACATCGTAATTTACGCCGTCAATCTGAACGCCGATTTTCTCCTTGCCTAAAGCACCAAAACGTATTAACTTCATATTTTATAGTATTGAGTATTTCAACCTCTAATTATTCAACTTGATAAAACCCCCATCGATCGGATAGTCATTTCCGGTAATAAAGCCAGCATCATCACTGCAAAGGAAAAGTGCTAATCTGGCAATTTCCTCTGGCTGCGCCATACGCCCGATAGGCTGGCTGGCGGACAGCTTCTCAAACATCTCGGCCTCTTTCCCGGGATAATTTTTAGCAATAAAACCATCGACAAAAGGCGTGTGAACGCGCGCAGGCGAAATACTGTTGCAACGAATACCATATGCCATGTAATCCCGTGCCACAGACATGGACATGGCATAGATCGCACCCTTGCTCATCGAATAAGCGAAACGGTCGGTAATGCCCACCCATGCTGCTATCGATGCCAGATTAAGGATCGCCCCTGAACCTTGCGCTTTCATGATTGGCACAATCGCGTACAGCGCATTGTAGGCCCCCTTTACATTGACGTTAAAAATCCGTTCAAAATCTTCTGATTTACAATTTTCTAAATTGCCGACATGGGCAATACCTGCGTTATTTACTAAAATATCAATTTTTCCGATATTTTGCGCTATTGTCACTACTTCTTGCTGATCTGTTACATTACAACGGCTGAATACCGCTTGTCCACCCGCCGACTCAATTTCTTCGACGACAGCCTGTCCCCCTTCCTCATTGAGGTCCAAGATATAAACTTTCGCGCCTTCGGCAGCAAATTCCAAACTGATTGCACGGCCAATCCCGCTGCCCCCTCCTGTTACAACAGCTACTTTTTGTTCTAATTTTCCCATTGTTATTTAATTGTTAATGTCAGCACCAGATCTGTTTCATCAGTCGATGCCGGCAGATCCAGTTGCAAACCATTCTGCTTATTGCTAAACTTAACTTCTTTGTTTCCGATAAATGTTGTCACTTTCTTTACCTGATATGGAAGATTTGGAATGTGCAAATCCTTTTTCTCCGGTTTGAGCACATGCAAATATACTTGGTTGCCCTTTCTCGTCAGGACATAATCATCTGTCGGTGCTATTCCGCCAGCCTCGGTACCGTAAATGGTTTCACCATACACTGACAACCATTTGCCAAGCTCTTTTAACCGATCTTGCTGATAATCCTGTATTTCACCGTTTGGCATCGGCCCTACGTTAAGCAGGAGGTTGGAACCATGACCCGCAGCTTTGACGAGATAGGTTAGCACCTCCTTAAAGGATTTTCGGGTCCGGTCCTTCAGTTCAAATCCCCAGGAGCCGGCTATTGTACCACACACCTCTTTCGGCAATGTACCGACATCATGCGCTTTCGTCCCAAAACCGGTCGTATTCTCCCCCGGCAGGTCACGTTCAAACATCTGAAAATCTTCACCTTCAAACGGCGCCAAATGATGATTATTGCCAACCAGGCACTGTGGCTGCAGCTTGTGAATCAAGGCATAGATCTCCTCGAAATGCCAGTCTGCTTTCGGCTTGTCCCAGTGCCCGTCAAACCAGATGCCGTCGATCCTACCATAATTGGTAAGCAGTTCGGTCAGCTGATCTTTCATAAACTGTATATAGTGATTCCAGTCACCCTTGGTCGAATCCCGACCAGCGATACCGCCGCCGGTTTTTCCGGCCGGCAAGTAATCATTTCGCTTCCAGTCCAGCAAGGAATAATAAAACATGACTTTTATCCCTTCGGCACGGCAAGCTTCCACCAGCTCCTTCACAATATCACGTTTGAATGGTGATTTTTGGACAACATTATAGTCAGATACCTGACTATTCCACATCGAAAAACCATCGTGGTGCCGGGTTGTGAACGTAATATACTTTGCACCGGCCTGTTTGAATAATTTTGCCCATTCTTTTGCATTAAAAGCAAGTGGATTAAAGAATCTGGGCAACAGTCCATATTCGTCCAAGCTGATGTTTTGATTGTTCATCACCCATTCACCATCTCCCAGGACACTATATACTCCCCAATGGATGAAAACGCCAAACCGGGATTGTTCAAACCATTCCCTATTTTTTAAATTTTCAGGGCTTCGCTGGTAAGCTTGCTGGCCATAACTGTGGGAGATAACCCCCATGAACAGCGCCAGACCGCAGATGACATGTTTCAGTTTCATATAGATATTATTATTGGTTCATCATAGTGACACACCTCTTCGCCATGGTATAAAATCATCCTGCCCCAACAGCACCGCTTTTGGTTTTATTTCACCCGAGGCGACCGCAATCACATAATCGAGGACTCGATGTGCCGCCTGCTCGATACTTTCTGTACCTTCGATAATAGTCCCGCAGTTGAGATCTATGATATCGGGCATTTTTTCAAAAGTTTTTGTATTGGTGGATATTTTGACTACCGGCGTGATCGGGTTGCCCGTGGGCGTTCCCAAGCCTGTTGTGAATAGCACAATATTAGCTCCTGCTGCCACCTCCGCGGTCGTGCTCTCCACATCATTGCCCGGCGTGCACAGCAAGTTCAATCCCGGCCCATTGGCCAGTTCCGGATAATCGACCACTGCAGCTACAGGTGAAGTTCCACCCTTTTTAGCCGCTCCAGCAGATTTTATGGCATCCGTAATCAGACCATCACGTATATTGCCCGGTGAGGGGTTCATATAAAATCCCGAACCGTCAGCTTCGGCCTTGGCGTTATAGGTACGCATCAACGTCATAAATTTTTCGGCAGTAGCCTCATCAATACACCGGTCGCTCAATTCCTGCTCCACCCCACATAACTCGGGAAACTCGGCCAGGATCACCGAACCGCCCAGAGCAACCAAGATATCGGAAACATATCCGAGTGCCGGATTAGCTGAAATACCGGAGAATCCGTCTGACCCACCGCACTCCAGCCCAATACAAAGCTTGTCCAAGCTTGCAGGTCTGCGCTCATGCTGATCCGCCTGCATCATGCCCGCAAATGTCGCCTTAATGGCTTTTTGCATCAGCTCCTTTTCAGTACCTTCTTTTTGCTGCTCAAAAATATACAGTGGCCGGTCAAAGTCCGGATCTCTTTTTGCAATCTCTGCTTTCAGAATAGCGGCCTGTGCATGCTGACAGCCCAGACTCAGCACCGTCGCCCCTGCAACATTGGGATGAGTAATGTATCCTGCCAAAAGGCCGCATAAGGCATCTGAATCCATGCGTGTACCTCCGCATCCCATTTCATGATTGAGGAATTTGATTCCGTCGACATTCTTAAATAGGCGTTCGTGCCTTACTGATACTGGATCCGCTTGTAGATTCCTTGCAAGAATCTGGTTCACATCCGCGCCGGATTTGTATAATGTGATCAGATCTTCTACCTCCGAGACATAGTTATTTGCATTCACTTTATAGCCCAGTTTTTCTTCGAATGCAGCTTTTAACGTCAGTACATTACGGTTTTCGCAGAATACCAGTGGTATGACCAGCCAGTAGTTGGCCGTTCCGACCGTTCCGTTAGAGCGGTGGAACCCCTTAAAGGTCTTATCTTTAAATGCAGAGACATCCGGCTTCGTCCAGCCGGTCTTGCGTTCCCCCATGCGGAAATCTTCGGACGCATGCCGCAAGTTTTCTGTCGTAATCAGTTCCCCCGCCAGCAAATCATGGTTTAGCTTTCCCACTAAAACACCATACATAAACACGCTGGCATCCTGCTTCATGGGCTGGATGGTAAATTTATGTTTGGCAGCAACAGCCTGTTTGAGTGTAAATTCTTTGTCTCCAAAAACAATCGTCGTCCCCTCGGCCAGATCCTGCAATGCAACAAGAACATTGTCCATGGGGTGGATCTGTAAATAGCGTTGTATGGCCATAACTTATACTAATTCAAATATTTTATCCATTATTACCCACTTCTCCCCCGCTTTGGCCCCAGGTATTGCAGCCTGATATTTCCACATCAGCTGCTCCCACTCCTGTACTTTTTCGTTGGCGGCATCCATAGTGGCTTTCCGCTCAAAAGAAAAGTCCTCGCTTACTTCCATACACATGAATAACCTATTCCCGAACCGGTAGATCTCCATTTGCGTCACGCCCGCGTCGAGGATCGAACGCTTGATCTCTGGCCATACTGCACGGTGATAGTCTTCATACTCCTTGATCAGCTGTGGATCATCAATTAGATCCAATGCCATGACATATTTTTTCATTCCTATTTATTAATGTGATTTAAGATTTTCTGTTTCGTCAATACGGACATCTTTGTTCTGATAAGCAAAGATCAATACAACAATAAAGCAGACCAGGGGCACAACATATCCGTATTGAAAGTGGCCTGTTTTATCCGAGATTAAACCGAGAAGCGGTGGCAACAATGCACCACCGACGATTGACATGACAATCAGGCTAGAAGCAGATTTGGTGTCTGCCCCTATCCCCTGTACACCAAAGGCAAAAATCGTCGGAAACATGATGGACATAAAAAATGCAATACCTATCAACGCGTAAAGCGTCGCCACACCTGTTCCAAAGATTACAACTAAGGATAGTGCGATGGTGATAAACGAATACATGATAAGCAATCTGGACGCCGTGACAAAACGCATAAAGAAGGTTCCGATAAAGCGGCCCAGCATAAACGCCAATCCGGCAAAACCCGCGTAATCAGCACCGTCTTTTCCCGATATTCCCGCCACTTCGGTCGCATACAGTACCAAGAAGCTCAATATACAAACCTGCGCACCCACATAAAAGAATTGGGCAACTACGGCCCAGCGTACGTTTTTATGCCTGAGTGCATGAAAAAAGCCCGCCTTTCCTTCCTCCTCATCGTCTTTGATATCCGGAAGCTTCGTAAAGAAAAACAGTGCTGCGATCAACAAAATCAATATCCCCAGAATCAGATAAGGCATCTTCACCGAAGCTGTCTCGGACTGAATATAGGCCAGTTTGGCCTGTTCTGTCATCTGGGCAAGTTCCTCCTGCGATTTGGGGGCATGCGACAAGATGAATTTACCACCAAATATAGGGGCTAAAAAGGCAGCCAGCCCATTGAACGACTGAGCAAAATTAAGCCGCTGCGCAGATGAGGCCGGATCGCCTAGAATGGCCACGTACGGGTTAGCCGCAGTTTCCAATATCGTCAGACCACAGGCTACTACAAATAAAGCGCCCAAAAAGAAAATATAACTGATGGTGTTGGCAGCCGGTACAAATAGAAAACATCCGATGGCAAAAAATAGCAAGCCAATCAAAATACCCGCTTTATAACCGTAGCGCTTCATGATAATCCCTGCTGGTATAGCCATCACAAAATAAGCAATGAACACCGCCGAATCGACCAACGAAGCCTGAAAATGGGTTAAACTGAAGGCATTCCGCAAATGTGGTATCAATATGGGATCAAGGTTATGGATAAATCCCCAGAAGAAGAAAAGGGAGGTTACCAAAATCAGGGCAAATGTGTAACTCTTTCTGTTAGTCATAGTTTCAAACGCTTTATAAGTAGTTATTTAAATGTAAAATAAACTTAAAAATACTAAACTATATTCAGGTATATTATCATTTTATTAAGCTATATTACCTTCACTATCTAGAAATACGTAACTTTATTGCATATATTTCATAGTTATGAAAGCACAATTGCTCCATCTAAATAAACACCTCGCCCATTCCTTCAATGCCAGACAGGATAGTACACCACAATATCACAACCTTTGGCACTACCATGAGGAGCTTGAACTGATCTATTTTGCCAAAGGATCCGGCACCCAGTTTATTGGAGACAGTGTACGGCGTTTTGAGTCTGGTGATATTACGCTGGTCGGCTCCAATCTTCCACATTATTGGTTATTTGACGAGATCTATTTAAAAAAGGATCAGCCTCAGCCGGCGGATATTCGCGTCATACATTTTAAAGAGAATTTTTGGGGACATGACTTCATCAATTTACCCGAAAATCAGCAGATCAAAGAATTGATGCGCACGGCCAAACGCGGCATTGCACTTTCTGCAAAAAGCAAATCGAAAACAATCCAGTATATCAACGATATACTACGTAGCGCAGGCACGGCACGGATCATATGTTTATTGGAGATCCTGGTATGCGTCGCCGCCGAGGAGCAACATGACCTACTCACCAGCGAGACGTTTACGGTGCAGCTACAGAATCAGGATGCCGACCGCATGCGGATCGCCATGCAATATATTGGTGAGAACTATCGCGATCAGATCCGTTTGCAGGAACTGGCCTCTCTGACTGGCATGACGCCAAATTCATTCTGCCGCTACTTCAAATCACAGGTAGGCAAAACGCTTTTTCAGTTCTTGATCGAGATGCGTGTCAAGACCGCCTGCAACCTTTTGCGGGAAAACAAACATACCGTCAAACAGATATGCTTCGACTCTGGATTTCAGAACTTCTCGAGTTTCCATAAATATTTCAAAAATATCACCGGCACAACGCCACTCAACTTTCAAAAGCTAAAAGCTTAGCACAACCTTACCGAGCAACACAGAATCCTCCATGATACGATGGGCTTCGGCGGCCTCATGAAATGGAAGTACGCGAAATAACACAGGTTTAAAATCGCCCGAATCAATTTTGGGCCATACACTGGACCAGATTGCATCGCGTAGGCCTTCTTTGAACTGCCGGTCCCTGGCGCGTAGTGTACTACCGGTTAGCACTATTCGCTTCTGCATGAGCTTGAGTAAGTTCAGTTCCACTTTTGCACCTTCCATTGCATTGATATACACCAGTCGGCCATCAGCATTCAACAGATTGACATTCTTTTCAAAATAGGATCCGCCGATACTGTCCAGGATGACATCAACGGGCAGGCCAGCCAAGGCCTGCTGAAAGTCTTCATCCTGATAATTTATGGCTTTGACCGCACCAAGGGAAAGGCAGAAAGCGGCTTTCTCCGGTGAACTGACGGTTGTATATACGCTTGCTCCGAACAGCGCCCCAAGCTGAATGGCGGTACTCCCGATTCCCCCAGCGCCACCATGCACCAGCAACCCTTCTCCTGCCTGTAGCATCCCCCTGCGGAAGACATTGTCCCACACGGTGAAAACCGTCTCCGGCAACGCGGCGGCTTCCTCAAAACTCAGCACATCCGGAATGGGAAGGCAATGTCCGTGATACACGGCAGCATATGCTGCGTAACCACCGCCTGCCACCAGAGCGCACACCCGATCACCGATATTCCAGTCTTTTACGGCACTTCCTTTTTCAACGATCACACCCGCTACCTCCAGCCCCGGTATCCAGGGATCCACGCCCGGAGGCGCTGGGTAGTTTCCCTTTCGCTGAAAAACATCAGGCCGGTTAACTCCCGCGGCGCGGACTTCGATCAGCACTTCCGAGTCGCTGATCCGGGGACGCGCCCTCTCCTCTACTTTGAGTACTTCCGGTCCGCCCGGCATTGTCATGACAACTGCTTTCATCTGCATAATTATTATAGGTGACACTTGATGTATCGACATTTAGTTTTCCTCACACTATTGCAGTTTCCTGAACAAGCGCATACTTCCGTCTCCAAGAAGCTGCAGCTGAACAATTTATCCCGACTTTTTCGGATATTTCTGCAGGCGTATATTAAGGGACAGCATAAAATAGCGTGCCAGACGGTTATTCTGAACATCAAGGATATCATTGCCGACAACAGCACGCGAGATTCCGGTATTTTGGTTCATCAGGTCAAATCCCTGAAATCGTAGCATACCGAGATTATTACGCCCAAAAGTATACTCCATATATGCATTGATAATGGTTGGATTTATATTATTCCACGAACTGGAATACCCCGCGTTAAATTTTTGGGAGACCTCCAGTCCCATCGTCACATGCTTGCCCAGATAAGCCTTGGACCCGAGTCCCACGATTCCAGAATGTGCCGTTATATTGTCCTGCACCGGCCAGTCGAATGTAGCCCGGTTTAAAGAATAGTTGCCATTTAACTCAGCTTCAAAAATATCATTCCAAGCATAACGGAACTGAATTGCCTGCGTGAGTAAAAAATGGCCACCAAAGCTCTTTTTTTCATTGATATAGGATATGTTGTTGTAATAGTCGGCATTGCCATTAAGGCTCATCTGCAAATTGTCAGACAGCAATGATGCCGTAAAAAGATAGTAGCTTTTAATATCATAATATCCCTCGGTATTGCGGTAACTGGTCTTCTGAACAGTCGAGTTTTGTTCGATCGTCCGGTTGGCCACGATCTTGTCGTTTACCAAATTAAAAGCGAGGCTCGCTTCGAGATACTGTCCACGCCTTGTCATGGATTTACGATACTTAGAAACAAAGCTGTGGGCGAACTCGGACTTTAAATCTTTATTGCCGACGATAATATTCTGCGTATTGGTATTGTCCACGACAGGTTGTATCTGATAAAAGTTAGGCTGATTATTGCGTCCATAATAGTCTATCGACAGGTCTTCTTCTTTGGTAAACTTCCATTTGAGGCCAGTAGATGGCACAAGATTCACATTCGAATATGATGTCCTGATCGCCTTGTCGGTAGAAGTCCCCGTCAGTTCTGATGGCTGCACCGCAAATCCAAAGCTCATTTTGACCCTTTCGCCGAGATCATGCCGGTAGATCATCCCAACTTTATTGCTGGCAAAGGCATAGTTGTAGCGCAGACTGAGCGAATCTACCAAAATTGGGTTGATACTCTCATCCTTTGTATCATAGGTTGAGCGGTTTGCATCTATTTTGGTATAGTCGAAGTCGTAGTTGATTTCCAGAACACCCCCCAGATCGACAGGCTCGACCAGAGACAGCCGGCTCTGCAGGTTGGTATTCTGATTGTCCGAACGGATCATCTGTTTGAGAAATGTCTCCGTTCTCCGAGGTTCGGTTGAACTGCTGTCTATCGCACTATTGGCATCACGAAGCTCTTCATCCTTATCGAGCGAATTAAAATCGGTATGAAAGGTATAGAGTATTTTTCGGCCGGGCTTGCTGAAGCTCCGTACATAAAAAAGATCGAGGGCGGCAGCCGGACTTTCGCTGCTGTTGACAGCACCGTAACGCCCAGTACTGCTCAGACTGTTGTTCCGAAGACGTCTGTCTTTGTAAGTCTGTCCAGTCGAATTGGACCAGGAAAGTTTCGGGGAAACTTTTAATTGGTCTTTTGGGGACAACTTCATGTCAAAGTCCCAGTCCATCTTATGCGTACGGTCTACGGACCTGATTTTGTAATCTTCGTAATTACTAATGGAATTGTTGACACCCTTGCCGGATTTATAGATGGATTGCAGGAATGAATTCCCTTCGGTATAGTTGTTACGCTGGGTAAAGCTATATCTTCCACTGGCATTCACTGTTTTGGACAGTGGGCTGGAGAAACTAGCTCCCACTGAGCTGATTTTATTGACTCCATCAGTAGGGTCCGCAAAATCCGCGAGCTCTCCCATCTCCCGCTCGCGCTCTCCCCCATTGGGCGACCCAAAGGAAAAAAGATTGGTGTTTGTATTATTAGTCGAAGAAACAATAGAGTATTCCTTTCCATTGTCAAATCTATTGACCCCAATGCTGCCGAGGTAGCGCTCTGCAGAACCGCCGCCCAAAGTTGCCTGGCCAAAGGTAATTTTCTTCTTGTCTTCCTTGAGGACAATATTCAGCACCTTTTCGGATTCGGTGTTTTTGACCCCTTTGGCTGTCGCTTCATCACCATAAAAATCAATAATCTGCACGTTTTTTACAAAGTCCGCCGGCAGGTTTCTCGTAGCTGTCAGCACATCACCGCCAAAAAACTTCTTACCATCCACTTTGACCGAGGAAATAGGCTTTCCAAAAGCATAGACAGAGCCGTCGCGCGAGACCTGTACATTTGGCAGTGCTTTAAGTGCTTCCTCCAGTAATGCCCGACGGTCAAACTGAAAAGCATCCAGATTAAATTGTACAGTATCCTGTTTGTAAACAATGGGTTTATATTTTTGGATCACAATCTCTTTTAGCAGCGAAACATGCGGAAACATCGTCAATTTGCCGACATCCAGCTTAGCTGTGGTGCTGCTGTAGAGGGGATAACTACGTTCCAGTATGCTGAGACCGATCTGGCTGCAGCTTATACGGATATCGTTGCCCAGCACCCTGCTGAAATGAAAGTAACCTGTAACGGATGTGGAAGTGAACAAGGTATCGCGGGAGCTCGTCAAGTGGACATTAACCCCTTTTAGCGGCCTGCCAGCTGTATCTACAACAAGTCCATAAACTTCTTTTTTTGTCGACTGGCCAAAAGTGATCCCTGGCAGAAAAAACAAGCTTATAATAGACAACAAAAGTATAAACCGGATGATATTCCCGCCCCTTAGTTCCATCAAATAGACTTTGCAATTATACAATTCAATATAAGAATTCTTAAGCTATTAACGTAAAAAGTTGTGATTTTGTATAAAAAAAAACGAGCTGTCGGGAAAACAGCTCGTTCTTTCGGATAAATCTTTCTATCTTTTACTCACCAGCAAAAGAAACTTTAACAAGGTGTTTGTCAATTTCCCAGCGGCCCGTACCCTCTTCACCGATAACATCAAATAACTCGAGAATGCGTCGCGCAACAAATTCTTCTTCAACTTGCTCTTCCAAAAACCACTGTACAAAGTTGAATGTCACATAATCTTTTGCTTTTGCACATCTGTCTGCAATGTTGTTAAACTGCTCGGTCACAAACATTTCCTGCTCCAGTGTTTGCTCAAATACACCGCGGAAAGACTCAAAGTCCTGTGGGATCCCTGTAATCTCCGGAGAGATCGCACGTCCACCACGGTTGTTGATATAGTTAAAAAGCTTCAGCATATGCTCACGCTCTTCATTGGACTGTCTCGCAAAAAACTCAGCTGCATTTTCCAAGCCTTGATCATCACACCAAGATGACATCGCTAGGTACAATGCTGACGAGTGTGCCTCTACCTTGATCTGTGCATTAAGTATATTTTCGATTTCTTCTTTTAAAGAAGATTTTAATTTCAATAAATCTTTCATATTTTCCTTAAGTTTAATTTCTAAAACAATCTCGAGCGATAGATCCGATCACCCGACTTCATTACAAAGATACATCGCATTTAAACAATTTGTATAAAGAATATGCAATACAAATTCAGTCTAAATTAGCCAATAAAAACGCAACTTGTTTAGAATCAATACAATTACAAATACAACTGATCGAAACTTTCAATAGGCAATAAATGAAAACAATGAGGCTTTAAATCGCTTTAAAAAAGCAGAATTTACGGCTTGCAGGATTAGGCCCATCGACCTGTTATTTAATTTTAATTTAAATAAGGAGGCCTTATAAAAACTGCGGTGTATATTTGTCAATATACACCGCAGCTACTATGTTGTATTAGGATACGTCAGCCTAGGCTAATACAGCGAAAGGCGATACCTGCAGGCAGGTTCTGACGACACTGTTTAATTCAATCATAAATTTGGCGCCATTCAGAAGCTCGCGTAGTTCAAGTATATTCTCCACTGAAAGGATAAAACAGCGTTCCGTACGAAATGGCATGACAATTTCAAAATCTGAGGAACGAGTTGTATCATTGAGCATCCGTTCCACATCTATGGTATCAATTCTTTTTTTGAACTTCAAAAAATCCGAAACTGAAAAAGAAGTGGTGCTATTATTATAAGCTAACCAGAAACAATTTTTACGGCTACATTGATAAACTGTACCAGCGGTGGTAGAAAATACCTCTTCTACGTTCGCTAACGGGCAAACCAATTCTGACATTTCTATTCCTCTTATCATTTGACTGCCCAAAAGTAAATATTATTTATAATCAATCCAAGTAAAACATTACATTATTTTGATTTATTATAAATAAGATTTTTCCTGTATAAAAAAAGGAGGCCAGTATGACCTGGCCTCCTCTACAACATGGGTATGTATATATTTTAATCGTATTCTTCCTCTTCTTCCTCCTCTAACAAGACTTCTTTACGATTATTAATGACTGTATTTTTTGATTTTGTTTTATATTTATTAATCTGTCTACGAATAGATTCAACGGCAATATCAGTTGCCTCTTCAAAACTTTTCGCCTGTCCTTTTGCAAAAAGTTGGCTTCCGGGGATATTCAGTTTTATTTCCGAAATTTTGTTCGCCTCGTCATCAACATTTTCCAATCGAAGATAGCATTCACCACCGATGATTGAATCCAAAAACTGCTCCAATTTTCCTGTTTTCTTTTTAATGAATTCGATTAACTTCTGATCCGCATTAAATCGAATGGATTGCACAGTAATGTTCATTTTTCCTCCTTTTTTTAAGCTTTTGGATGAGCTTGTTTATAAATTGACTTCAATCGCTCTGCTGAGTTATGCGTGTAGACCTGCGTTGCCGCCAGGCCTGCATGTCCCAGCAGTTCTTTAATTGCATTTAAATCGGCCCCATTGTCCAACAGGGCGGTTGCGAACGTATGCCTCAAGATATGAGGGCTTCGTTTACCTTGAGTAGAAATCAGCGTCAGATGCTTATGCACAATATCATAAATCAGCTTGGCATACGCCGGTTTTCCCTCTTTGGTCACAATCAATAAGCTATTATCTGTATCAACAAATTGCGTCGCTTTTTGTTGTAAATAGTTTTTCAATTCTTTCAGTAAAACATCATTTATCGGAACAAGCCTTTCTTTGTTCCTTTTACCTAATATAAGGATTTTTTTGTTAAAAAAATCGATATCCTGTTCCTTAATTTTCAACAATTCGGCCAGGCGGATTCCTGTACCAAAGAGCAATTCCATCACAATGTAATTGCGGCAGGATTCAAAGTCCGCCTGTTCCTGCTCCATGTGATCCAATAGACGGACCAACTTATCCCTCTCCACCACGACCGGTAACTTTTTAGCTGTTTTTAAAGCCTTGATTAAGGTCATCGGATTCTTAACAATATAATCCTCCCGCTGCAGAAATTTGAAATAGGTACGCAACGACGACATACTCCGATTAACAGAGCTGGCATTTTTTCCGCCTTCCATCATTTGCGCAAAGTAATGGCGCAGATCACGGTAGACCACATCCTTCACCTCCAGTCCTTCGGCGGTCAAAAAGTCCCGAAACATGTCCAGCTCATGCCGATAGGCAATCACCGTATGTTCCGAATACCTTTTTTCAATCTGTAAAAAACGAATAAACTCCTTTTCCAACATAATTACCGCGCTATAGTATGCTTAATTTACAAATTTAAAAGCACAAAAAAAAGGGAAAAGCATGGCTTTTCCCTCTATATTTTTGAAATCTCAGCGAATCAATTAGTTAGCTACATCTTGATTCAAAGATTGTTTGTAGATCGCTTTTTTCACTTGAATGCGACGAGTCACAGATTTCTTCTCGTAAGCTTGACGTGAACGTAACTCTCTCAAAACTCCAGTTTTCTCGAATTTCTTTTTGAAACGTTTCAATGCTCTATCTAAAGATTCTCCTTCTTTTACATTTACGATAATCATGCGTTGTATATACCTCCTTTCGTCGCTTTTAAAATTTAAAGTGGCACAAAGGTACAAAATAAGAGTGATAATGAAAAGAAAAAAATCACTTATAACAGCTTAAACTCTTCCAGCAGGACTTTTAACGGTTTCTCTTTGGTACATAGTGCCGTGTGCCAGCCCAATCGTTGGGCTGTTGCCAGGTGCTGCGGACTATCATCAATAAAGAGCGTCTCTTCTGGACGCAATTGCTGCTCCTGCATGACCAGTTCAAATATTTCAGCATCGGGTTTTCGCATCCCTACCATATGCGAATAATACGTCTTTTCAAAAAAAGCTTCATTGTCGGCGACACCATACTTCTGCTGAATATCATTCATGCAATAGGCGTAGTGGATTGCATTGTTGTTGCTTAATAAGAATGTGCGATAATTATCTTTCAGCTGCATTAACAGATCGTGATTACCTTGAGGTACGCCAACGAGCAGGCTATTCCAGGCGGCATCAATCTGCGCATCACTTAGCGCAGCATTTCCTGTGATTTCGCGAATACCGTCCCTGAATTGCGCCGCGTCAATCTTTCCCTTGTCAAAATTGTCAAAAAGTTCGCTCTGCCCATGGTGCCCAAAAACCGCATCCACGTCTTTTATACCTAACTGAGTAAAAGCAGCTTTCAATTTTACAAAATCAATCATGAAGATGACGTTCCCATAATCAAGAACAATATTTTTAATTTTTTCCATCGAATTATTTTGAAATACCGATACAAATATCGATAATTGCATCGTCAAAACAGCACAACAGTGGCTAAAATTGACTAAATAACCCGCTCCTATAGCTCAGTCGGTTAGAGTAGAAGACTCATAATCTTTTGGTCCCTGGTTCGAGCCCAGGTGGGAGCACCCAAGCGGGCAAATCCAAATTTTCAGGATTTGCCCTTCTTTTTTTACTACCTAACTCCTTGTTTATCAAGTAGGTAAATTTGAAAACATCCTTTACTTCGGCGGTTCGATCTTTTATCTCCTCAAAAGTGAATTTTTTCGGATATATCGAACCGATAATTCTACGTTTTTTTTCAGTGTCTGATTTACAGTACATTACATGAATCTGCGCCAGCGTTTCGATGGCAGAATCCACAATTGGTTCGATATCCGCCAATTTGGCTACCTTGCCGTCCTCTTCCGATAGTTTTGCTTCCAGTACCTCTATCTCATGTTCCGTATCGGTCTTGATCGTTTTGTAATCCGCCGGATCAATATCGCCGTTAAGGAGCAGTTCGCGCGCTTTGGTCAGCTTGTTGTTCAGATCCGTGATCTGTTTGATATACTGCCTGCGGGAATCCCGACGATACTGTGTAGTATCGCTGTACACGTCCAATATCACCGCTTTAAAGATTTCTGCCGCCTTTTCGCTCAGTGCGTATTCGCTCAACTGTTCAACGAACACCGAATTGACCTCCTCGGCTTTTTTCCGGTAACCGCAAGCCGAAGAACAGTGATAATAATGGTAATAGTCCGACCTGCCTTTGGAAGCACTCCCTGTCAAGATCCTTTCACATCTGGAGCACCCCAAGAAGCCCTTGAGCGGAATTTTGGCCATTGAGGTAATGGTCGTGTTGAAAACGCGCTTACGTCCATCCAGTACGTCCTGAACCTCATAAAAAAGGGTCTCCGATATCAACGGCTCATGGATTCCCGGAACGGTGTGTTTTTCCTCGTCCTTGTACTTAGGCACGACGATCCTGCCGCAGTACACCGGATTGCGCACCACTACCAAAAAGGCATTCTTGCCACAGCTCAGCCCTTTTTCTCTTGCGCGTTTCCAAATCTGCTCAGTAGAGTACCGGCCCTTTCTGATCTCTTTGAACGCCCACCGAATGATGGAAGCCTGCGGTTCTTTCGGTACGATCCGTTTCAGCCCGCCTTCCAGCGTATGATTTACATAACCTACCGGTGCGCTCGCCATAAAACGGCCTTCCTTTCTTGCCCTGCGCATCCCATAGAATACGTTCAGCGCCCTGCGGTCGTTCTCTATTTCGGGAGCCGTCAGATAGATGGCAAGCATCATCTTGTTTTCCGGCACCGTCATGTCCAACGGCTGTTCCACGGCCTGTGGCTCTATGCCGAGGCCTTTGAGCGTACTGATCATCAGGTAGGCATCGGATGCGTTCCGGCTGAACCTGTCCCATTTCGTGAAAAGGACAAGATCCGACTTGTTCCGGTTCTTTTTCAGGAACGCCAGAAGCTTGGCCCATGCGGGGCGGTTGAACGTTTTCGCCGAATGATCCTCATAGACCACTTTCCGGACAGTAATGCCGTTTATCTCACAGTACTTGCGCAACACCTCTTCCTGGTTGCGCTGGGAATACCCCTTGTCCGCCTGTTCGTCCGTACTCACGCGGATGTACAGATCGGCGATCATAATCCTTGCTGTTTCATCTCTTTTTTTCATTTCTTAAAGTTCTGATCCACAACTAATTTAGCTAAAAAATACAGAAAATCCAACAGCTCTTCGGCTTTTTTTTCTGACATTTCAACACCACTTTTCTTTAAGATTTCAACAGCTTTTTTGGGGGTAATATTGCGTTTCTCGGTGCGCATGATCTCTCCTTTGCTTTAGGGTAAAAAACAAAGTTGCCACACGTTTATTTAAGGGGAACATACGCCGGACTTACGGTAAGTCCAAAAAACAGGTCTATTTTTCCGGGTCGGGATCGTCATCGGTGCCGTACTCCTTATCGCCCTCTTCCTCTTCCCATTTTTTGTACAGCTTGTCCAAAGCTTCCTGCATGCGCTCGGGCAGGTCACTGCCACCGTGGATCAGCTGCAGGGTATGGAAATCCTCGACATCGCCCCAATCCACCTTAAAGAAATCTCTCAGTAACTGGGCAACCTGTTCCTCGGTGGCGGGCAGTCCTGTTTCCGGGTCAACGGGCATCCCTTTGGCCTTGAACAGCCTTACCAATTCCACAAAATCGCCCGGAGAGCCTGTAAACTTCATTTCGTCCCGAGGCACCTCATGACCCACGGTAAATTCCGCTTCCATTTCGTTGTCCAGATAGTCCCGTAGTTCCTCATAACCCCGAAACTGTGCGAACAGGTAGTCAAAGCCCGTGGAGAATCCCGGTTCGCCGTAGGCCGAAAACTCCAAGAGGGGAAAAGGCAACTCCCGAAAGGTAAAGGGATCTTCCACCTGCCGGAGAAACAGCTTGCTGTCCAGCTCATCCCTTTGTTCCTTATAATACTTGTACAGCCATTCGTTCCGTGTAAAGAACGGCTCGATATATTCGCTGATCTCGTCGGATAGGTAGTCCAATACGTTGGAGTTGGTTTCTTTTGGCACGGGCCGGTTAACCTGGGTATTGTAGGCACCGACAAGAAAGATATACTTTCCCATAAACGCTGGCTTTACTTCCTTGAAAAAATAGATTTCCTCGGAACGGCGCTTAAAGGGATTTTCGATGATATAGGCTTTCAGTCTGTCAAGGTAACCTTTGACCACGGGAATGGACTTTTTTGCCCAGTTCTTTGGCTCCGGCCATTCCAGCCTGATCTTGAACAGGGTCTCATTCATTTCCGAAAGGAGTTCCGAAGAGTATGCTTTCAATGCTTCCATAGACATCCATTTATTTCTGAGAATCTGCTTCTTTTTGCTTATTATACCATCTGATGTATTGCCGGACCATATTTAATTGATCAAATTCTTTGGTGCTTAGGTCTATCCAATATGGTTCCTCTGACTCAATTTCCTCAATTGAGTAGTTTTCTAAAATCCGCCCGTAGAGATCATCCTTTTCAAAATAAGAAGTAATGTAATCAAACTGGTTCTTCGTAATATCAGTTTTATATTCCCCCTCGCGAACACTACTTCTTTGTACTGGAACAAACGCTCTTAGTAACTGAAGAACTTTTTCTTTGCCACGATCTAAGTATTCATCTATGTATTTTTTTAACGAGGGTCTATCTTGTTCAGCCCAAACAGGTACAAGAAAGTGAACGTGATCAGGAAATTTTTCAAATATGCTGTCATCTCCTGCTTCATCAACAGATCTTTTAATAAGGAGTTTAGCTAATTCAACGTATTGTTCAGTAACAAATAGTTTATCTTCGTCAGTATCTCCAACCCTAAACCAATTATTTAGCTGATACGCAAAGTTGAAATCAGGTGGAAATAGCATAAGCTCCTTTGCAAGCGTATAAATATCCTGCTCTTTTTTGTTATTCTTCAAGAGCTGATAAATAAATATAGCTGTTTGCCCCGTTGTTGTATCAAAACCATAACCAAGCATTCCCCCAGAATTTGGCAATAAATCGGTCACAAGACATAATGCCTTAGCTATCTTGACACAATCTTCCCATTTAAATTCAGTTTCCCTACTTCTCAGCTTTTGAATAAAATTACCCGGATCTGATTTCTCAATAAGAGATCTAATCATACCGGAGATATCCTGCACACAATTGGCACTGTCGATATTTTGTAGTAGCCGATCAAATTCAATGTCAGAAATGTCTCCCTCGATTACTGCATACGAGAAATAGCGGTCGAAATATTTTGCAGAAACAATTCGCTTTTGAAGATACCAAGCATTTTTATCCTCTGATGAAAAATGGTAATTTCCGAAAGCAGTTTCCAAATTAGGGAATAAGTTGACCAATAAATATCTGATCCCTTCACTATTGTTTACCGACTTGCCTAATTCTTTCAAATGATTTTCAATTTTGGAGCTTTTGCTATTGTCATTTCCAAACACCGGATTATCGTACGGATCGATAAAATAACCGGGGTTTTGCTTGATAAATGAATAGTGCTCTGGGTAGAAAATCTTGACTGCCTCTATTAACATCAAATCAACCATATTGACTTCTCCATTAAGTAAGGGAATAGAAAACGAGAGTGTGTTTCCATATCTTACAGCTAATCTCGGTGTATCTAGACGTGGTAGAACGTTCGTGCTAAATTGATAGACAAAACGTTGTACGTCCTCTTTCGGAATGTTTACACTATTAATTTTTAATGAGTGATCAATTAGGTCAAAGCAGAACTTCTTCAATGCTTCCGGTTGGGCTTTAGGAATGGTTAACGGCACCTGGATAATCTTTTCCAAGAAACTCGTTCCTGACTTATTATCTCCAGATCCAAATCTTTCCCCGATAGCTGAAGCTACCATCATCTCATCGAAAGACAAAATATACGTTGTGTTTGAGAAGTCGGCAGTTAATTTTACCAATCTAAAAAGTGTGTAAATTTCTTGTTTATCCAATCTGTCGATATCATCGACAAAAATCACAATCTTATTTTCGGTTGAGTTTAAAAAACCGTCAACTCTTTCTTTAAATGTTTCGAGTGTAGAATCTGACATACTTGTTCCTATACTGGTAATGTCTAATCCGAGTGACCTCGTTAAAGAACCATGCCTTTTTATAAATCCACCTATTTTCTCTTTCTTCTTTTTCAGTTTCTTTCCAAGCGCCTTTGCTATTTTGTCAAAGAAATTTTTCAATAAACTGTCCTCATCGCTGTATCGCCAAGGATTAAGATGAATCCGTATAATAGTATTATCTTTTTGTAACTCGGTATCTATAAAATTTAGAACGGATGATTTTCCCTCTCCCCACGCACCAAAAAGCCCAAAAACAATGCTTTCTTTACTTTTTCTGTTAATAATTGTATCAGCTATCCTCTTTGAAAAGTTATATCGTTGGAACCTATCTTCCTGAGGATCTACTATTGGTCGATCTGCCGTATAGTTCTCCGTATTCCCATTTTCAGCCATATCATTTTAGTCTACTTTGGTATAAAATTAAGGAATATAGTTATTGTTGGATACAGCTTATTAAATAAAAATATTACTTACCGTAAGTACCACGTAATACGCACTTTATACGTACTTTCCAAAATTTGGCTTTATCAAAAAGAGAAAAGCCATGAACAAAAGCAGAAAAATACCCGATCTGAAAGGACGAAGTTTAAACGGCAGACCCTACGCGAAAATCAGACGTACCGGAGCAGAACCCCGACAACTTTTGCGGTCATTTATCCCAATCGATCAACCCGAAAACGGAGCGGAAAACAGGCAAAAAAACCTGCCCTAAAAAAGTCACTTTTCAAAGAATCAACAACGTATAACCAAAGGTTTCGGAACACTTCCGTTAGGTGCTCTTTGACCCACGCGGGTGGGTAGCAAGATGTATTTTCGTATACGAAAACCTCTTGCCGTCCTTACGGCCGGTGACCCCGCTGCGGAACTTGCGGGGTCTGGAACCTTCCAAAAAATGTATCAAAAATGCCCAGAAAAAAGCTTGCCGACACCGATGAGCTGTTGAGCCATCCCATCATCATGCGCGTCACCGAAACCGTCTTCAAAAGGCTGGAAAAGATCAAGAACGAAAGCGACTGCCGGAGCGTCGGCGAGGTCGCCCGAAAGATCATCTCCAAAGAGAAGATCAACTGCTTTTACCGGGACATCTCGCTGAACGCCCCGATGGAGGAAATGGCACTGATCCGTAAGGAGCTAAAGGCCATCGGCATCAATATCAACCAACAGACCCACCGCTTCCACACCAGTCTGAGCGAGTCCGAACGGGCGTTCCATGCCCTGAAAACAGCCAAGCTGTACCAAGAGGTCGGCACCAAGGTCGATGAACTCTTAACCGTCATCTCCAAACTTGCGCAGAAATGGTTGCAAAAATAATCAGCGGAAAGAGCATCCGGGGAGTGCTCCATTACAACGAGGACAAGGTGGAGCAAAAACAGGCGAGGCTGATCCTGTCCAGTGGCTTTGCCACGGACATTACCGACCTGAACCTTGCGCAGAAAGCGCAACGCTTCGATAAAATTACCATGCTCAACGGATGGGTCAAGACCAACGCCCTGCACATCACGCTCAACTTTGATGCGCAGGACAGGTTGGACGACACCAAGTTACAGCAGATCGCCACCAATTATATGGAGCGCATCGGTTTTGGCGACCAGCCCTATTTAGTTTACAGGCACAGCGATGCCGCCCACAGCCACGTACACATCGCCACGACCAACATCAAAGCGGACGGCGGGCGCATCGACATCCACGGCATTGGCCGGACACTTTCGGAACCGGCAAGGAAAGAGATCGAAAAGCAGTACGGTCTGGTAGAGGCCGAGGGCAGGCAGTTGAGCAATACCTTGGGCATCAAACCTGCCGACATCGAAAAGGCGATCTATGGCAAGAGCCTGACCAAAAGAAGCATCACCAATATCGTGAATGCGGTTGTCCGCACCTATAAATTTACCTCCCTTGCCGAGTTCAACGCCGTGCTCCGGCAGTTCAACGTCACGGCAGACCGAGGCAGGGAGCATACGGCCATGTTCCAAAAAAACGGGTTGCTGTACAGCATTATCAACGAAAAAAGCGAACAGGTTGGCGTTCCGATCAAGGCCAGCAGTATCTACGGTAAACCGACACTGGCTAACCTTGAAAAGAAATTTGTGCATGGCAAGGAAAGGCGTAAGCCGTACAGGGAGCCGTTAAGGTCTGCTATTGAAAAGGTATTCCAAAAATACACCGACATAACAAAAGCCACTTTTGTCGCAGAACTCGCCAGACAGAATATCCAAGTAGTCTTCCGCCAGAATGAACAGGGATTGACCTACGGTGTGACCTTTGTCGATAATCGGAACAGAACCGTATTCAACGGCAGTGATCTGGGTAAAGCATATAGTGCCAAAGCCATCACCGAACGCTTTGGCGCCACGGACAAGCTGATGCAGCCCGAAAAGAAAACCTACCTCAAACCACCACGGCAGACCAGCTACCTCAAAAAAGAACCGGTTGCCAAGAGCTACCTAAAAACACCTGCGCCAAGTCCGCACATAAAAGGTATGCTCGACAAGACCCGCACGGATTACAGCTTGGGCGTGCCACGGAGAAAGAAAAAGAAGAAACGACTTCCCGAACAAGATCAACAGCAAGAACAAGGTATATAAAAATACATCTCAATACCTACCTATGGCAGGCAGGCTCAATACTCACTACTAAATTCTACCACCATGCAAACAGGAGAAGATACCCAGGGATTACGCAAGATCGTCGATTTTACACGGCTGATCAGCCTATTTATACTCTCCATCCATTTCTACCTCAGTTGTTATCCCGCTTTTGCGGAATGGGGATTAACGGCCGAGATTACCGACCAAATGGTGGAGAATATTGCTAAAACAGGGCTGTTCAACGGCATCTGGAAACCAAAGCTTGCCGCCTTATTGTGTCTGCTTATTTCATTGATCGCCGTCAAGGGCAAAAAGGACGAAAAGATACAGCTACGCCCTATTGTTGCTTACCTGTTGACGGGACTGCTCCTCTACATTGTCAGTAACCTGTGTTTCTTCCTAAAAGCCGAAGTGACCGCCGTGGCCTTATGTTACATCGCCCTTACCGGTAGTGGTTATATGCTGATCCTCACGGGTGGAGGCCAATTGTCAAGGTTGCTAAAGAACAAACTGCATGTGGAAAAACGCCCCCTGTTTACCTTTGACACCGAAAACCACAGGGGCGATCCCGATACGGAACTGATAATTCCAGAGGTGAAAGTACCCGATTTCTTTGCGACCGTGCGAACCGATACGGAGCAGGTTCTGGGCGTGGTGGGCAATGATTACGAAGTCGTGCAGAACGTGGACGCCTTTGATTTTTTCGACAGCATTGTCGGGGGAAAGGACGGCATCCTTTACGAGACGGCAGGGGCATTGGGCAAGAATGGCGCACAGATATTTATCACGGCAAAACTGCCCGATTACATCCGTGTGGGAAAGGATGACCTTATCGAAAATTATCTTTTCCTTACTACTTCGCATGATGGGTTCAGCAGTATAACGGCATCGTTTACGCCAATCCGCATCTGTTGCAACAACACATTGAATGCCGCATTAAGTGGCGTTTCCAATGCCGTCAAGATACGGCACACGGCAAGCGCACACGAGAAACTCAAACAGGCACACAGGCTTTTGGGCATATCCAATATGCTGACGGGCGAATTGGAGGACATCTTTAACCATTGGGCAAAAACCCGCATCACGGACAAAGAAGTCAAAAAGTTGGTGCAGATGGCAATGGCACCGAGCAAAGAAGTCTTGGAGCATGTGCGGAGCGGAAAGGATGAACAGTTGTCGACCACGTTCAACAATATGGTTTCTTCGGTCATGGACTACCATTTTACGAGCGGCACACAGCAGGAAGCCACGACAAAAGGCACGCTGTTCGGTGCTTACAATGCCGTAACCGGTTATTTTCAGAACGTCCGCAGTTACAGGAACGATGAAAGCAAGCTAAATTCCATTATGTTCGGAACAGGCTTACAGCGTTCACGGACGGCTTTTGGTCTCTGTGAAGAATTTGCCGACCACGGCAGTTTGGCGCTGAATTAGAGCCTCTAAAGCAACGGCAGGGGCAAAATATCCCTGCTATTGCTATTTTTGACGTGCGAAAAATCCCGCGCGCGCCTTGCGGCGCAAAAGTGATTATAAACGTGAAGTGTTAAATTAATTGCAAAATCTCGATATATGATTTATTTAATTCTTATCCTTATCAGAACTATTTTTGAGATCGGTAACATTCTGCGTCCAAGCATATCTGAACTTTGCCAATCTGAGGGTACATAATATTACCAAGATAGCCTTTTGCATAGAATAGTCTTGGGGCTTATAAAAGGAATGGGCAACGTTATTCCTAATATTGTATCCCTTTTTGGTAAATGTAAATTGGAATAGATTTATATCGTCTTTAGTAAATATTTTTTCAATATCCTGACTTCTTAATAGATCGTCCAGTAAAAGGTCAGTTGTATTTCCCTCTTTGTCCATCTTCGTGATGACCCCACCAACTAATCCAATAATATCTCTTAATATGCCTTCAAATTTCAGTGATAGAATATCTAAGGTCACAGTCCAATTGGTTTGCTTTTTTCTAAGAATTAATCCGCATTGTTCAAAAAAGCTTTTTAATCCCACGTTAATCATCTCGAACCAAGTGTATTCTAGATTTTCATCATCTCTAGTAATTGTTAAAGGGACACCTAAAAATATATCTGAACCTAATGTTTTAGCTATTTTAGCATAGGAAAGCCTTTTATTACGCAATGCGTTCAGAATAATTTCCAAAACGAAGTAAGTAGTAAAGGGAATCGTTTCTGCATACTTGTTAAATCTTAAATAATCTGTTGCCGAAACTTCTCGCTGATTGTTGTTTATATCATGATAAACTGGTTTCATAAGTTGTAAACTTATATTATCTTTATTCCGATCAACGTACGCCTCCAAAATATCACTAGGACATAGGGGCAAAATATCTCCCCAAATCAGATTGCATATAATCGACTTGGGCTGTTGGTTGGAAATCAGAATGATTGCCTCATTTATTTGCTCTTCAGTAAGTTTGTCACTTATGACAGTGGAACCGGTTATTTTTATGAATTTACATTGCTTTTTATTTGAATTGTAAGCCAAGATAGCCGAGTTGAGTTTACTCGTGTTTTTTGCTTTTTTATAATAATGAATGATTTTCCTATAGGTACTCATATTTTGATATGGTATTACCATACTCTCAGGCCTGCCGTCATAGTTTTTGATTTCTTTATACTCATTGTCTCCTAATGCTTCATTTATCTCTGTCAATAATTTGCTGTCCTGTATTTTAGTCGCAATATTTAGTGCTAAAAGAAGATTTATTTCTATAAATCGATGTTCCGTTTCTCTTCCTGCGATGTTAAAACACAAATTTGGTATATCTTTAAGTTCGGAAATCTTAAACAATTTAGATTTAACCACTGAATCGATAATCCAAGTTTTCATTCTGTCGTATATATCAAGAGTATCCAGATAGTTGAAAATCTGAGTTTTCAATTCATCAATTTTATATTTGAATTTCTTTGACAATTCAATAACGATATCCAGAATATCTTGAAATCTAATATGTCTTGTCTTATCTTCATGGTCATTTATACAATCTTCCAAAGCCATGTTATAAGCATCGATCGCTTGATTTATATTCTTGTTATTATTTGTAAAAAAGTATAGCAAGTGATAATATTTGGCTTTTAATAAATTGTTGTTTGTTGCTTCAATCCTTTCGTTCAAGTATTGACAGAGATTCTCTTTGTTATTCCCAAATACGCCCAAGATATGTTCTCTTTTAAAATAACTTAGAGCATTGAATTCTAACGAGACTTTGTATCTTAATTCTTCTGAACTATTGCTACGATCAAAATTTTCAGGCAGCAGTGATGATGTGACTTCGTTAATCCTTTCCAGTTGCTGTTGATATTTGGTAAGAACCTCGGATTCGGAAGATGAAAGCATATTTTTAGTCTTTAAATGTGTTACGTTCAAATTTATGGTATTCAATATAGTCTAATATAACAGAAACAGGTAATTTATAATATTTCATCGAAAGTTCGATCAGATTTTTGAACAGACGATTGAAACATTGAAAAAAACAAACATTTTATGGACAATAAACGATATTGTGTTAAAAAATAATGACCTTATTTATATTAACATCAGTATATTGGAGAATATGATTGACATGAAACTTTTCGATGATAAGGAACGGACAGAAATACGCCCCTCAACAGGAAATGAAAATTCATTTGACTATTTTAATAATACAGGGCGTTCCGATGTAATTCCGATCCGGGATATAATGGAAAACTGGTATAGAATTTATCCAGATTCCGAAAAATGTGAAATGAAGAAACGGCTTATGGCAGATTTTGGTCCATCATTCTATGAGTTAGGAATTCATAGCTATTTTAAAAACATGGGTTATAATATTGCTATACATCCAATTGTTCCGAATACGTCAAAGCGTCCTGACTTTTTAGCGACTAAAAACACAGATGAGTTTTATGTAGAAATCAAAGAAATGCGGATGTCTTCAGATGCTGATCGGTTAAAAGAAAGGCGCTTAAATACCTTGACGGACTCGATGAATTTAATAGATAGTACAAATTTTATGCTCTGCATTGAAAATATTCATTTCAAAACAGGCAAGCAACCCAGCGGAAAGAATATAATTAGGTACTTTAACAATATATTCAAATCTATTGACCCCGGTGTTTATAGAGAAAAGCTTGAGAAGGATGGTTTTAGATTTATGCCTATGTTAAAATATGAAGATGAGGATGTTTGTATTGAGGTAAAGTTATGGCCGAAAGCCTCGCATCTCCGAGGGAAGAATGGACGGGCAATTGCAAGCTATGGGTCGTATACAAAAATTGGTGGGGATGAGGAAATGATTAAAAATGCATTGCAATCAAAAGCGAATCGTTATGGTGATTTGGACAAACCATTTCTTATCTGTCTCAATTATCCAAGCACATTTCTCCACGAGGAAGATATAAAACTTGCATTATATGGTACTGAAAGTTTTTTTGGCACAGCGAGCAAACCGAAGAATACACGAGTTTCCGCCGTTCTGATTACCGATTTCACCGTTTCGGGTTTGCTGAAAGCGAATCTTTACTATCATAAAAATCCCTTCGCAAAAAAAGAAATTCCTTTTCTGCCATCATCAGATCTTGTCAGATGTTTGGAACTCACCGATGGATATATTGCAGAATTTGGTTCTATCTAAGCAAAAGAACTTCTGACAACTTGGAAATAGTTGTAAAATATTATTGACAGAGCATTGGACTATTGGATGAAATTTCCTTAAATCTATACTTTTTTGACAAATTCCAATTCGCCGGTACCGAAAATTACTTACCGTAAGTCCAACGTATGTCGAACTTACGGTTTTTGTCTTTATTTTAGATTTGTCCCCTGCTTAAATGAGATATTTCCCTCAAATCCTCGATAAATTGGTTCGAAAATTGCACATTAGGGAGCACACCCGAGTCGCTTTCTATAAAGAGAGCGACTTTTTTGTTTTTACATATCGTTTCCCTAAGGTGTAATGACCTATCGAAAATCTCCTGTTTTGCCTCGTTTTGTTGAAGTTCACCTCAACATGAACGCCTTCCATGCATATTACAAAGACCTCTTTCAATTTTTAAAATAATATAATGATACTTTTACATAAATTCCCTATACAAGGATATTTATCGTAATCATCGCGAGGATTGTATAACAACAATATAGCCAACACATTCATACTGAAAACATAAAAACAACACTTGATCAAAAAAAACAAAAATATAAGTAACCAATAAGTCAAAAAAAATGTAGCACATCACTTTAATTGTCCGTTATAATAGGAAATAACTTATGACGACCTGGGCTGCCGTATTATAAAAATGATGGAAAATACGAATAGAAACAATGAACCATTCCACAATGAAAGCTATAACAGACATTCGAATTGGTATACTAACCGATTTCCCGAAAAAGAACAGAAAGTAGCCTTGCTGCAAGGCATTAAAACTTCAAAAGGAACAATCAACCACTGGCTACAGAACCAATTTTTCAACTGTGTCAAACCCATTACAGCATATAAAAGCGCGTCCTGGCTGACTGTTGGCGATGCCTATGGTCATGATGCGAATTATCTGATCGAGAACGGCGTACTCAATGTGATTGCAACGGATATCAATGACACTTTTCTTGCCGTGTCAAAAGAAGTCGGCCTTATTGAAAACTATTCAGCTGAAAACGCAGAAAATCTATCATTCGAAGACAATAGCATAGATTATATTTTGTGTAAAGAAACTTATCATCATTTTCCTAGGCCGTATGCTGCATTATATGAAATGGTCAGAGTAGCAAAGAAAGGAATCGTGATCATAGAGCCACAAGACCCTATTTTGAAAATGCCCTTTTTGCTATTTATGAATAACGTTTTAGAAAAGATTAAATATGGGTTAGTTAACAAAATTTGGAAAAACCGATTTTCTTATGAGCCGGTAGGGAACTTTGTATACAAAGTTTCTGAAAGAGAAATGGAAAAATTTGCAGCAGGGCTAAACTTGCCAATGGTAGCCATCAAAAGTTTTAACCCTAATTTCTGGTTTCAGGGAAGTGATAAAATTCCAGCGATCAGAGCCGACAGAAGATTTCGCCAAATACTGCTCAAGAAAGGCTTTAGAGATGTTCTGTCAAAGTACGGCATTGTACCTAGCCAATCGCTAAGTGTGATTATATTCAAATCCATCCCAGAAATTGAATTACAGAACGTCTTACAAAAAGAGGGGTACAGGCTAATAAAAATTCCTGATAACCCCCATCTATAATTCCGTATTCGCTGGTTCTCACGTTAAAAGGGCCGAAATGTGCAACATAAATATTGCTACAATCCGGCCCTGCCCACGTATGCCTAAATTTCCTTTCGATTATCATCCGAATCCACGTCGATAAGTTTATTGTATGGATCAATACCCACCTGAAACGGCGGAGCGTCCACGACTAGCTTCAGGGTATTGTTGATCTGACTGATACGGTGCTTGTTGAGGTAAAGCTCCTGCGGTTTCCCCTTCCCCTCCTTTGGTTTACTAAAAACTCCGATTTCAATATAGTCGTTGAGGGGCAGCGACTGCACCGTCACGCGCTCAGATTTTTTGAACTGCAATGGCTTTTCCCCCGGATCATTGTAACTCTTCTTACCATTGGCGTCTACCCGATACTTGGACACTTCAAACTGTATGTCGATCTGATATTTACCGTTATTTAGTTTTTTGCTATTGACTTTCACGACCTTGTTATTATATAGCGTGATTGTCTCAAACATGTCCTTGATCAGATAACGGAGCGAGTCAGGTGTAGCCTCACGGAGGTAACCCACAAATTCGAGCGACGTCGTATAAGGCGGATTCTGGAAAGCGGTCTTCTGTAGATAAGATTGTACGGTACGATTGAAAACATCTTCGCCCAGGTAGTCGCTCAAAGCATAGAGGACCAAGGAACCTTTTTGATAATGGATATACATCTGATTTTCATTATACATCAAAGGACGCTCGCCCAGCCGTTCTTCACTTCTGCCTTTGAGGTAGCCGTCCAGGGCATCTTTGAGGAATTTACGCATCTGCCCCTTTCCATATCTTTTTTCGAGCACTTTCAGTGAAGAGTATTCGGACATACTCTCAGACATCAATGTTGCTCCCTGAGCGTTGGCCCCGACAACTTGATGCGCCCACCACTGATGTGCAATCTCATGTGCCGTCACTGCATAAGGGTAGTCTACTGCGTCATCCTTCTTTTCGTCAACATCGGCAATAAAACCGATCGCCTCAGAAAAGGGAATGGTATTCGCGAATGACTGAGCAAATGTACCTGCTGTCCGCGGAAATTCGACGATACGAAGCTGCCGATGTTGATATGGGCTATATTCCTTGCTATAATATGCCAAAGACGCCTTACTGGCAGCTATCATCCGGTCGAGATTATAGCGATGTGATTTATGGTAATAAACCTCCAGATTGACGCCATTCCACCGTTCCTTTTTGACTGCATAACGGGCAGAATTGAATGCGAAGAAATTCAGGATCTCCGAATCCATTTTATACTGGTAGTATTTGCGGTCATCTTTCTCCCATTGTCTGATGAGATATCCCGGAGCGATGGCTAACTGATCAGCATCCGTGCTGACGACAGCTTCAAACCGGATCCAGTCCGCATCATTCGAAATGTAATTGTTTTTCAGGGCCTTTGGATCGGTTGGCGGCGCCATACGGTCGCGGTGAGGAAGACCATATTTCTTCCGTATATCATTGTCCACCAGCTCACTCCGATCAGAATATCCGATATTCGGAAACACCATATTGTTGATGAACGTACCATTGCCCTTAACCGGCGATTTTTGGTTCACCCAAGTATTAGCGGGGCTGACAGTACTGAAACTGAACACGATGGAGTCCCCCGGAGCCATGGGCTTATCCAGCTTATAGATATTGAAATTGTATTTGTCATCGGCCGAAATCAATTTATTGGATACATTGAACGAAAAGCTGTAGTCATAGTCATTATAGTTAATAAAAATCGAATCAATGGCCGAAGTGGTTTTATTTTTCAGCACGTAGGACGCCTGCGCCTTAAAGCTGCGTTTGGAGGGATAAATGTCCATATTAAACTTGACGTCAACGACGCGCGGCTGCGGACGGTCCTGATATTTTTTATACTTTTTCTCCCATTCCACAGATTGTTTTTCATAATCCAAACTGGTATAATACGGGTTTTTAATATGATTTTCATAATATATGGCAGCCGCAATGCCCATAAATCCAATGGCACTGGCAATCAATAGTCCCATATTCGCTGTGCTCATATTGGCCCTAGCTATCGCCATACGCTCTCTGACACCCGAAAATCCCCCCCTTCGCCATAGGAGCAGTGCTATCACGAGAAAACACAGAGAAAACAGCAACCAATACAGCCTATAAGTCAAAAATGGCAGGATATAGCCGAATCCGTCCATGTCCGAATATTCTAACCCCGGCCCTTGGTTAAACTGAAAAATAGCCTGTTCCACACCCAGCATCGACAAGAAGGGCAAACCGATAAATAACGTTAAAAGCACAAAAAATCCAGCGAGATAGTTCCTGAAAAGGGTATGCACAAAAATCGCAATAAAAAGCCATGTCAGGTTGGACAACATGCCATACACCATTAAGCTCATCAGATACTGCCCTGGTTCAACATGGTAATACTGGTGGTAGGCCTGTATGCCCATACAAGTCAACATCACAACCAGCAGCAGCGTCAGCTGCATCAAGATAATGGCCATAATCTTCGATCCCAGCAATGCCCAGCTAGGTACCGGAGTCGTATCCAGCAAGCTGCCCATACGAGTGATCGAACCACGATGGACAAGCAATCCCGAAAATAGAAAAGTCAATATCAGCAGGAAAAACTTAAAGGTTGCCCCGGGGATCAGCAGCATTTTCCAGGTAACCGGATAGGTCGAAGTACCGAATATGGACCCGATGGTGCTGGCCATCAAAATAATAAACAGTACCCCGACGAGGGTGATAATCAGAAAAACGGGACTTTTGACAATATAACGATAGTCATACCGCGCCATGGTCCACATGGTCCCCATGTAGTGCCGCACCGAAAAGTCATAGGAAACTTTGGGGAGATTGATCTTAAAGATCGTATCGAAATTATTTTTTGTTAACCGGGCTGCCTTGTTGCCTGTCTTCAGTGCGATGGAATGTTGAGAAAATGAAAATAGCGCATAAAATATGCCTATGAACAATGCTGCCACACCGAGCCAGATCAGCCGGTTATAAATAATGGCCGAAGCCAAAGGCAGGTTGTTTACATTCTTTTCTTCCGGAGACCAATAACGGGTGTAATAGGAAATCGCGCTGTCCCCAAAGGGATCTATCAGCGCTCCGAGATAAAGCTTATCCGCCTCTGTGGTTAAGTTCTGTACGAGTACCTGAAGGATGATAAGGACCAAAACCGCAATAAAACCAACATAGATATTGCGGGTTAGGGTTACCAGGACGAAAATAATCGCGCTCAGGACAATCAGGTTAGGAATCACCTGGATCGCATAAGTCTGGATGTAGGCCAACACACGCGCTGGCCCCAAAAGATCAGGATTGGTTCCCGGAAGCAGCTGGGCAACTACAATTCCAAGCGTTGAAGCCAGCACAATGACCAGCACCACCGCCATTGACCCGAAAAATTTGCCCAGCAGGTAATCGGTTTTCGTAAAAGGGTAGCTAAATAGGATGGTATGCACATTATACTGAAAATCCCGGTACACACAGGCGCCAACTATTGAAGGGATTAAAAAATAGATCAGTGAAGACATTCCGTTGATCATTTCATTGATTGCCCAAGGCGAATTTCTGATCGTGTTGGAAGATGTAGTTGCCGTAACGCCGTCAAACATCCCCAATGAAGACAGCATGATGAGCAAGGACAACAAAAAGAATATCGCTATATAGATATAGACCGTAGCATTCTTAAACCAACGTGTAAACTCAAAATTAAAGATCGAACTAAACATGGTGCCGGTCAGTTTTGAGTGCAACAAAATAAACATCCTCCAATTGTGCCTGAGCGTTTACAAACGACTCATCTGGCTGTACGGTACTAAAAACACGGATATTGAGCGTATTGTCCTGATTATAGTTTGAGGAAATGACCTCATGCGTCTGGGTATATTCATCCAATTGGTCACGCCCAATGACACGGACCCATATCTTACCCTGCAACTGCGCTATAGTGTCCTTTGGTGTACCGCGCAAAAGTATTTTCCCGCCGTTGAGGATGGCTAACTCATGGCACAGTTCGCGTACATCATCCACAATATGAGTCGAGAAGATCACCGTATGATCGGTACCGATCTCGCGGAGCACATTCAAAAAACGGTGCCTCTCCGCCGGATCCAGTCCGGCAGTGGGCTCATCGACAATAATGAGCTTGGGATCGTTTAACAGGAGCTGTGCAATCCCAAAGCGTTGTTTCATACCGCCTGAGTAGCCGCTGACACTTTTGTTGCGCACGTCCCAGAGGTTGGTGACTTCAAGGACGCGATTGATGACGGCATTTCGGTCTACACTGGATTTGATACCTTTGAGCTTAGCAAAATAGTGCAGCAGATCTACGGCAGAAAGGTTCGGATAAACGCCAAATTCCTGTGGTAGATAGCCCAGCACCCGCCGCAGATCCATCGGCCTACTAAGCACCTCAATATCCCCGAAACGGATGCTTCCACTGTCGGGCTTCTGAAGTGTTGCTATCGTGCGCATCAAAGATGACTTCCCCGCACCATTAGGCCCCAATAGGCCAAACATTCCGGGTTTTATTTCCAAAGTGACGTCATCTAGCGCTTTTACGCCGTTAGGATAGGTTTTGCTGAGTCTTTCTATTGATAAGTTCATAAATAAGTTAACTGTTAATAAGCCATTAGTATACTGAAACGATAGTTTGTTACAGCAATATACTAAAAATTATGCAGTCTTGAGCAGGGCAGCTCAATACTGGCTGAATTTAGCCAAAACAGTTAACAGTTGAACAGATGGCCAACGCCTATTGCTCCGGGTCAATCCGGAGCTCAAATAAGCTCACCGTCGCGTTATCATAATGTGCGGGTAATCCGGCGGTATTGCGCAATTTGCGCAAACCCAAAAATTCAAAACCGCATCCGGTATAATGCTTAATAAGGCTTTTATTTTCACCAACAGTATCCATACGCACATATTGCTTATCATTTGATTGGGCATATCCGATAGCCCAGCTGACGATGTGTCGAACCAGATTATTGCCTCTGAAATCCGGATCGGTAGCTATCCGATGGATATATACCGACGGCTCTTCGTTTTTCTCCTCCCAAATCTCTGGATCAGTAAACGTTGTGGCCCATACACAGGCGATCTGCCCATTGATCAGCATTTTCCATTGCCTGTGTTCCTTTACTTCGGCCTCGACAAGCTCATGGGCGAACTCCGGCCAGGAGACCATGGATTTTGATTTTTGATAATCGGTTGCCATCCGATAAAGTCCGAAAATATGTTCTATATCGTCTATCGTACTGTTGCGTATCTGTATATCCAGTTGTTGCATATCTCATTAACTGTTGATGTGTTATACAAAGCTATCATTCGCATCGCAATGAAAAAGGATACAGATTCACTCCATCGAAGGGACTCAGTATAAATAGCGATTGACTCACAGCGGAGCAATTTATATGCTCAGTATCCATCGTACATCAAAAGGATCGACCACCTCCACCAATTTATCATCCAATTTGTCAGCCGACGGCGGCCGCTCAGGCCGTGCCAGTTTTGCCATCAGCATTCTGCGGCCGGCAGCGTCCGGACAGGTCAAAAACACAGAAACATAGTTCCCTATTTTTCTTCCCTCGTCATGCACAAGATCCGACCCATAGATAATCACCCCGGGGGCAATCAGAGAGGCACTTACCACTGGAACTTCTGAATTCCCGTCCACAGTCTGTCCAAACATGTGGAATTCTAAGGTGCCACCGAAACATGTTTGATAAAACGTAAGTGCCTTTCTGCAATTGCCCGAAAATGTGATAAACACCCCACTTTTTAACCCTTCCATGGCTGGTTGAACTATGCGTCTGGTATTACGGGCTCCACGAGCTTTTTCATCTTTTCCAAAGACTCCTGCCAGCCTAGATAACACATCTCCGCAGGAATAACCTCGGGAATACCAGTTTGTTCAATTTGCAGCTCCGTGCCGCAGGACACTGCCCGCAACGAAACTGTTGTGGTCATTTCTCCCGGCAGGTTGGGATCGTCAAACCGGTCCACATATTTAATCAGGGTATGGGGCGTAATTTCCAGGTATTCGCCACCAAATGAATGACCGTTTCCGGTACTGAAATTGATAAAGGTCATCTTGAAACTTCCACCAACTTTAAAGTCCATCTGTTGCACAGTACAGACAAAACCGTAGGGTGGCAGCCAGGAAGCGTAGGCCGCTGAATCCGAGAATGCACGGAAGATTTTTTCAGGGCTAGCCTGAATAATCCGATGTAAAGAAACACGATTTGTTTTCATTTTTAATATAGTTTTATAAGTAAATTGCTATTCGCATGCGTTATGGCGAGCTATCCGCTCTGTAGGCAAGCTTTCCCGCCGCATGTATTAGGACAACGTCGACGCCGCACCGCCAAGTGACAATTGGCCCGAACGGCTAATCTTGCCCCTATAGAGATACGATAACATCAGAATACCCAATACGATAAGTGGCATCAGCATATAGGCGATATTCTTGTCTACACAGGCGTGGCTAATAAAGGCAAAGATCAGATTGAAGGTCAACCCGGCATATGCCCATTCCCTAAGTTTAGCCGGAAACTTAGGCATGGCTATAGCAATGACGCCCAAGACTTTGCAAATAATTAATGTATACGCAAAATAATCAGGATACCCCAATGGTTTTGTGCCCATATTGACATATTGCGGCGCAAACAATAAGGTGCTCAAGGGCATAATGCCTTCCCAGAGGATAATAAATAGTGTCGCAGCCCAAAAAATAATTCTATTCTTTTTCATGACTTCAGCTTTTTATGTTGTTAATTTTTTGATTCTACATGTTTAACAAAGTTATCGAGTATAGCCTGCCAGCCCTGTTTCTGAAACTCAGGATCATGGGTTTCCTCCGCATCAAAGACAGTGGTCATGACTGTTCTTCCATCATTGGGGGAAAAAATTGTGCTAACCCTCCTGCCATCGGCCATGATGTAGGCAATCTCCTGATACAGCTCCACCTTGTCATAGGTGCCTTCAAAATCAAATCCGAAACTACCGTCTCTCGCTTCCATACGATTTTTGAATGTCCCGTTTACCCGGAGGTCATTCTGGCTGCTCGGACAATGCCAGCTCGGATCCGCCACATTCCACTGCATAATATCGGCCGGAGTATTCCACTGTTGCCATACTTTTTCTACCGGTGCGTTTACCGTTGCTTCAACCTTAATTTTTGTTTGTCTTTTCATGAGTTTATGTATTTGTTTATAATGATATAGCAAAGATGCAAAGGAATTGCACAGCGCGTAAGGCGTAAAACCGACAACTTTAGGGGTGGATTACGACAAAAACAATTTGTACCTTTACGTTATAAACTTAATAAGATATGCAGATCTCTGTCTTTGTTCCACAATATGGTACTATTGAAGGCATTACGCCCGCATTTAGAACGTTCCATACCGCCAATGAATTTCTGACAGCATTTGGCAAGAAGCCTATATTTCGGGTGGAATATGTGGGTCTGAGTGACTATGTCCCAGCAAATAGTGGTGAATATACCATCCGAACGCACCGGCTGCTTCAGGACGTTACCCAGACTGACCTGCTCATTATACCGCCTACTTTCGGGGACATCGATAATGGCATCCGGGACAACGCCGATGCAATACCGTATTTTAAAAAATTGCACGCTAAAGGCACACGCCTGGCCAGTCTGTGCGTAGGGGCGTTTCTATTGGCCGAAACAGGACTGCTGGACGGAAAAAAATGCTCCACCCACTGGGCCTATATCAGTGAATTCAAGGAAAAATACCCCGCCATTGAAATCGAAGATGGGGCCGTGATTACGGAGAACGACAATATCTACAGCAGTGGTGGTGCCAGCAGCTTATGGAACCTGATTCTCTATCTGGTTGAAAAGTTTTCTGATCGGGAGACCGCAGTAATGATAGCGAAGTATTTTGCACTCGATATCAGTCGCGACAGCCAATCCCAATTTGCCATATTCAGAGGACAGCGGAACCATGACGATGCGGACATCCAAAAAGCCCAGGACTTTATTGAACAGAAATATGAGGAAAAAATCACAGTGGAAGACCTTGCCAATCTAGTCAACATCGGCCGTCGTACTTTTGAGCGACGATTTAAAGAAGCAACCAACAATACGCCGGTCGAATATATCCAGCGCGTCCGTATAGAAGCCGCAAAGAAATTTTTCGAAGCTTCGCGGAAAAATGTATCCCAGGTCATGTATGATGTGGGATATACCGATACAAAAGCGTTTCGCGATATCTTTAAAAAGATAACTGGCCTTACTCCGATCGAGTACCGCAATAAATTTGCAAAAGTTGCCGAAGCTTCATAGCACAGACGCCTCTGTATCGGATATCTGCAATCTTCGCTTACTTTGCCAGCATCATCTCGCGAATATATTTTACTGGTGAATTACCGAAGCTTAAAAATTTCTCATTGAAGGCCTTCAAATTAAACTGTGCCCCTTCCTCTTTTTTTACGGCTTCGCGTAGGTCATAAATTTCTTTGTAGCCCGTAAAATAGGAAGTTAACTGCACACTGCTCACTGACACTCTTTTCCACTTGCCTGCTGCTTCGGCCTGCTGTTGAAAAGCCTCGTCCACCAGAAGATGCATAGCTTCCTTCTCGCTCATATTTTTCACGTGCACACTGTAATCCAGTATGGCATTACATACGGTACGAAGATGCCACTTATACCACATCAGCCACATCTCAGGCGCATGGTCACCGTAACCATTTTCCAGCATCATTTGTTCGGTATACACAGCCCAGCCTTCGATCATTGCTCCGTTACCGAGCACGCTTTTGATGAGACTCGGCGACTGATTGGCATACACCAGCTGCGTATAGTGCCCCGGAATAGCTTCGTGGATATTCAATATCTGTAAAATGTAGTGGTTATACTCCCGTAGATAGCTTTCAGAAGCCGCTTTGGTCCAACCGTTCAGGCTACCTACATTGTAATAGGTATTTCCCCCTTTATCGTAAGGACCGGGTGCACTGATGGATGCTCCTGCAACCCCGGCCATATAAGCAGGCTCCTTGCGCACAATCAATGGTTTGCTATCATCGATATAGAGAAGATCTTTCTTTTTCACAAACTCCACCAGTTTCGGTATCTGCGCTTCAATTGCTGCCTGAAAATCTTCAGCTTTCACATGGTTGACAGATAGGGTATCGATCATCTTACGGATCAGTACGAGGCTATCCGCCGGCTGAGCAGCAGGCCCAAAATATTTAGGCCATAGCTCTTTGCTAATTTTGTACATCTCGGTGTGGAGATAGCTTTTGCGCGCCACGGCGGCATCGTAAATCTGCGCTGCTGTAGAACCGGACTGAATATCAAATTTGAACTTTTGTTCATAAAGTTCCTGCCCTAACCTAAAACTTCTTGGGGCAGGATTCGGAGTTTCTTTAAGAAAGGTTACAAAACCTCTTATCGCATTCATGGCGCTGTCTGTTGCTGTCTGCAAATTCGATTTCTCGGTGGCCGAAAGATTTGACTTTTCCAGAGAATCTCGCAGATCAGCTTCAAATACCGATAATCCTCCCAGATTCTGCTGTATCGCCAGATCAAAGCTCCTGCGCAGGAGCTTTGATCTGCTGCTGTGCGGCCCGATAATAAGCTGGGATCTGAACAATGCGCTGATGAATAGCCCGAAGGCGCTGGTCTAAAGGCGCATAATTCTCAGCCAGCATAAAGGCAATGGTTCCGCTAACGTTGTAGAAAGAAGGGTTCCACTCATGCGAACGCTCCTCTTCTATTGCCCACACTGTTGATTCAAGATAATTCTGCATCAAATGGTAATCCGTCTGCTGCGAAAGATTGAGATCGTTCAGATCAAAGCTGCTGAGACTGTCCAGATGCCGCTTTGAAAAAGCTAAACGCTGTTCCCTGCTGCGCGCATCGGGGATGGTCAATAGGGAGTCATAGCGATGGAATCCGACCTGTGTCGCCCATTCGGGGTTCTCCCGCCAGAGCTGCTCTATAAAGCGGTCTTCGTATGCCTTAAATTCTGCATTTGCCACAGTATCCGCCTGCGCCTGCTTTTTGTTGCTGCCCGCGCCACAGGAAGCCAAAAAAACAAGGCCTAAGATGAAAAGTATCAATGTTGTTAGTTTCATTGGAGTAATTTGAATAAAAATAACATATTGCCAGCGATTTCCGGCAAAATTTTGCTAACCTTTTCCGGCTAATCAAAGCTGTTCTAAATGGACCGACTATACTTCTGCCCCCATCTCCACGGCCCCCTATCCGGCAATAAACGGATTATTAAAAAAGATAATAACATAACTTATTAAATAACAGGTGATTATATATAAATTAAAAAATATTAAACGCTTCCTGTCCAATTTCTTTAACTTCAATCATTATTGTAGTGTAAATCAGTTACACTTAAAACAATAATAAAATGAAACAACGAATTAATTTTTTCGCCAAGGGACAAAATGCCATGAAGGCTATGTATGGATTGGGTGCCTACCTCAGTAATTGTACAATCGAGCAGGAACTGCTGCACCTCGTTTATTTTCGGGTATCACAGATCAATGGCTGCGCGTATTGTCTGGATATGCATTCCAAAGATCTGCTTGCCACCGGGGAAAATCCACAGCGCCTATTCCTATTGGATGCCTGGCGGGAGGCTCCATTGTATACTGCACGGGAGTGCGCTGCGCTAGAATGGGCGGAGGCCGTGACGAAAATCGCCAACGGCGACGTCCCCGACGACGTGTATGCCAAGGCGAGCAGTGAGTTTTCGGAAGCAGAATTGGTCGATCTGACCTTGGCTGTAACCACTATCAATACGTACAATCGGTTTAATATTTCTTTCCGTACCGAAGCCGGCGGCTACAAAGTTGGTCAGCATAAGGTGCAAGCAACGTAAGGATAACATATATTCAATAGATAAATCAATAGCATGAAAGATTTCATCTTATTATTTCGCCAGGCTGGCAGCGAGCAGCCGCAGCTAACTGAACAGGAAATAGGTGCCATAAACAAAAAATGGCAGGACTGGATCAGTGGTATCGAGGCACAGGGGAAATTGTCCAGCCATGGCTCCCGCCTGGTGTCCACAGGAAAAGTCCTAAAACCCGGCGGTGTGATTACCGACGGCCCATTTGTTGAAATCCGGGAAAGACTCGGTGGATTTATCATCGTTTCGGCCGAGAATCTGGAAGAGGCCACCACACTGGCACATGGTTGTCCTATACTGGAATCCAGTGGAAGTGTGGAAATCCGGGAACTTCTCCTGTAACACCTATTATTCCGGCAGCTGCTTAATCGCAGCTGCCTTGATATATTATTATGGAATCCAATTTTCTAAAACAACTTTTTCAGCAGGAGTTTTCCAAAATAGTAGCCGTCATATCCAAAGGATTTGGTCTTCAGTACATTGAAGTGGCAGAAGACATTGTCAGTGAAACTTTCTTGCTGGCAACGGAAACATGGCAGACCAATGGCCTGCCACCGAACCCCACGGCATGGCTATATACCGTGGCCAAACGCAAGACGTTAAGCCACTTCAGGCGGATCAAAATTTTTGAGGAGAAAGTGATGCCTCATCTGCATCAGGAGCAACAAATCGTAGCTTCGAATCCCGAATTTAACTTTTCCCGGGAGAACATCGAAGATAGTCAGCTCAAGATGCTCTTTGCCATCTGTACCCCCGCCATCGCGAGCGAAGCTCAGATCGGACTGGCATTGCGCATACTCTGTGGATTTGGTATTGATGAAATTGCCGAGGCTTTTCTCTCCAACAAAGAAACAATTAATAAGAGGCTCTTTAGAGCGAAAGAGAAATTACGTACTGAAAAGGTCGATCTGCTTTTACCCCCTGAAAACGAAATTGTCAAGCGCCTGGACAACGTATTGCACGTGATTTACCTGCTATTCAATGAAGGCTATTATTCAAAAACACAAAATCAGATTTTAAGGAAAGATCTGTGTATTGAAGCACTGCGACTAGCCCTGATGTTAGCAAGATACGAAAAAACAAATGTCCCGAAAACCAATGCTCTCATCGCCCTCATGTGTTTTCACTCTTCGCGTTTTGATGCCCGCCACAGCAGCGACGGTGAATTTGTGCTGTATGAACAGCAGAATGAAAACCTCTGGAATCGGGACCTGATCCACCAGGGCATTTATTTTTTAAACAACGCTGCAGCTGGTAAAGAACTGACATCCTACCATATTGAGGCCAAAATTGCACAATGCCATTGTACGAAAGCGGATACCCCTGAAAAATGGAAGGAGATCCTTCAGCTTTACGATCGCTTGCTCAGAGTCAATTACTCTTCTGCCACCCTGCTCAACAGGATCTTTGCGCTATACAAAGCAAAAGGTGCTCAAACAGCCCTACTGGAAGCGACGAACCTGGATCTCGTAGACAACCATTTTTATTTTGTCCTGCTGGGTGAACTTTATAAAGATATTGACCGCGAAAAATCAATCGCGAATTTTCAGCGTGCCAGAACATTGACCAAAAATCCACTGGAACAGGAAACGATCCAACGTAAGATTGATGCACTCTGCAATTCGCGATTGTCCGATGGAGGATAGCACGGCTAAACTGCTTTCCTGGACTCCTCCCAGGAGCGCATAAACAATTCGTAAAGCGCTGTAGCATCGACATCGACCATTGAGGACGAATACATGATATGCAACTGCTGTGATGGTTCATCAAAGGCCATCTTCCATAGCATTGACGACAGCCGGCTTCTGTATGAAGCGGCATTTATCACCGACACGACAACCAGTGTATCGCCTCCGACTTTTTGTAATTGAATGGACGTGACATCGTCCCAATTCCCTACACCAAAAGCTTTCGCCAGCGGTGTAGTTTTACCCTGAAAATTATGGCGATTGAGCACGATCTGAGCGGAAGTATCTTTTAGACTAATTAGGCTATTGATCAATAAGATCAGCATGACGATACATGCTCCTCCCGCAAAAATAGCGGGTTTTATTTTTAATATGCCGTCAAAAACACCGAGACCATACAATAAAACGAAGAAAAGGGCGATACATACTGCACCCGACGTCCATAAAAGCTTTTTTGTTTTGCTTTTATTGCGGAACAACTTAATCTCGTTTTCCATTTTAGTTTCCCCATGTCACATTGAGATGATGCTTTTCGGCATACGCTTTCCCTAGCGTATATACCTGTTCAAAAGCCCGGTCAACTTCGGGCATATATGTTGTGCTGATTTTCTGCAACAGCGCTTTCTTCTCTGCATCAGGGCCCTTTGTATCACACAATTTTGCATAGGCTGCATATTCGTTTTTATAGATAGGCAGTACTTTTTCAAACAGGACAACGGACTGCGCCTGAAGTGCTTTTGCATCCTCATCCGATACATGAAGTGCTTTGATATCTTTTATGGCTTTCTCGACGGTCTGAATTTTAATATCGACCGACTTCTGCGCTTCATCGCCCTGCTTTTTAGTCGACGGCATATCCGCAAATTCAATAGTTTCCTGCTCCAGGCGTTTACCATAACGTTCGGGAGCAAAATCAGCTATCAGGTTGGTATTTAGAACAACTTTGCCGAAAAAACTTTCAGGACTTGGAGATTGACAAGCCGTAAAAGCTAAACTTGCTGATAGTGCAAGAAGAGATAGGAAGTGCTTCATATTTAAATATTAATTTGTTCGAAACTACCGAATAAAACTTACACACACAAGTCAGTTCTTTCGAAGCAGCCGGTGATAATAGGATTGCACTTGCCTAAGATGTTAATTTTTAATATTTTAGCAGACACATATAAAACAACAGATTAAAAACCGTTAATTATGGGCTATGACGTTAGTTACCATCCAATATCCGAGCAACAAATCAACGCCTGGTATTTTGAGGCAATCGAGCATCCCGAAAAAGTAGAGGAACTTGCAGTAGCCAATAATCTGGAAGAATTCTACAAAACAAAATACCAGGACACGATAAATGCTGGCCGGGAAACAGACCAGAGTGACTATTTCGATAAAACACATGGCTTTTTTATTGCTGTTGTTCAAGGTTTTTTTGAAACCTATTTTTATATCCGTGGCGCTGCACTATCCTTCTCAGGAAACAAACAGTTAGACGTCTATTACAAAAAGTGGGAACAGTTCGTTCCTCAGCATATGCTGACCGGGAAGGTACGGAACCGGCTCATCGAAAATTATTGTTCGGGCGTATTTATTCCTGCCGAGCAGGTAGCACAGCTGCTCGTAGATTATGACTGTAGGCCTTCGGTCCGTTCGGAACTGGACCATATATTTTCAGAGGGACGTATTGCTATTTTTCTGAAAGCACTACATTATGCGAAAGAACGCGGGCTAGGCCTCCTGGAGGCTACAGAAGTCGTTGAACCTCAGCCTTTGGATTTAAATGAATCCAAAAGCTATTCCAATCTCTCCAACTGTGATCAACAGGGACCATTGCTGTATCAGCAAATGGCCTTCATACAGATCGGCGATATTGAACAGCGCAAAAACACTTCTGGACAGGACATCCTACAAAACGTGAAAATTGAAAAGGTGCAGGTACAACCCGCTCATATGACAACTGCCGAGAACACTGAGACGCGCAAATATAAAGGAAAAGGCTTCTGGAAACGCTTGTTCGGCTGATTGAATAACAAAGAGATCCCATCGGCTCATATCGTCTTGCCGTGCTGCACAATAATCCGTATCTTTGATGCAGACCATCTCCAGGAGGTATCTCTATCCAAACTGGCAATTAAAGCTCCATAGTGTTGTTCTATACACAATAACCTCTCCTTTAAAAGCAGCTCCACCGATTTCGTAAGGCTTACTATAGCACAGCAAAAGGGCTTGTAAATTCCAATCAACTTTAATATCATGAAACAGACTGCTAATTTTATCGTCCTCACGGGAGGACCTGGTGTAGGCAAGACCGCCGTATGGACTGCCTTACAACGGAAGGGCTTCGGAACTGTCGCCGAAGAAGCACGCCGTATCATTAAACAACAAATAGAAACCAATGGCGATGGACTGCCTTGGAAAAACAAACAACGCTATGCGACTCTGATGCTCGAAGCATCCTTTGAAAGCTATCGCTGTGAATTAAACAAGGATAGCAGCGGCTCACCGCATATCTTCTTTGATCGTGGCATTCCGGACACACTGGCCTATATCGAGATGGAAAACCTTATTTTTGAAAAAAGTATGCTTGAACAGGCCAAAAGCCTACGTTACCATCAAAAAGTATTTATTTTCCCTCCTTGGCGTGAAATTTACGCAACAGACAATGAACGGAAGCAGACCTGGGCGGAAGCCGAAGCTACATTCTGCTTCATGAGCGATATTTATAAGCAGCTCGGGTATCAAATGTTAGAGATGCCAAAAACATCGATCGAGCGGCGCTGTCAGTTTATACTTCAGCATCTAAATGAGCCCCGTTATTAACTGAGGCTTCTGCTTCCTTTTCACACGGAGATCTAACATAAGCTGCCATACAGCTCCCTCGATGGACGACTGCCTATTCGGCTCTATCGACCGGTCTTAGGAGCTGATATTGTAGACCTAAGCGGAATACATTGAGACGCGCTGGCCCGAAGTCCCCTCCGATAAGCCCACTTCGATAATCCATAAGCCCCCACGAATAACTAGCAAAGACCGTATAACGGTCATAGTTTACATTGAACTGCAGCCGTGGCCGAATATCGAGTTCGATTATCTTACCTCTATCTCTATCAAACTCGGTTTTATTTCCCTGTTTGTCTTCGATACTGCCGTTTTCCTTCATACTGAGTGTCTTGGCAAGGTCAACGCCAAGCTGCATATCCATTGACATGGGTTCGAAAAAAACACGATAGCCGACAAAAGGATTGAAATTCAGAAACTGCTGGTTGAGCTTGGTCAGCCCACGGCTGCCGTTCGCAAACTCGTTACCCTCCAGATCCACTTTGGTCTGCAAGCGCTCGAAAGCAGCTTCAGCTCCCAAAATAACGTTAGTGGCAAAAACATAACGGTAGTTGACTGCCCCACCAAGATTAATTCCATATTTTTTGCCATAAGGATTATTGGTATAATACTCTTGTTGACTGGAACCATTCAATGCACTCTTTCCGACACTGCTCGATCCGGTGAAGTTGGAAATGCCTGAAGTGATACCCACACGGAGCTCATGAGTTTGCGAAAATGCCAGAAACGGAACGATAACGGCTGAACATGTTGTAAGTAAAAATCTCTTTATCATAAATAATTTAAAAAATGGAACAATTTAGCGGATCAGCACAATTTTATTTGTTTCTAAAATTAGTAAATTTTAGCCGATTGAATCTGACATTCCATTGATTTATTTCGATACTGGATAAACGCATAAGTAAATTAATCTGTATTCCTGCGATTTCTTGAACTACATCAATGAAATTGAGGCTATTGAATTCTAATTTTGTTCTGTCAACATTAAAATAACGAGCAGATCGTATGAAATATATCCTAGAAAATCCGGCACCCTCACCACCTTAGGCAGGTACATCGATAAGAAAGGGCTGTCCATTGGAGACCTGGGCGTTGCGGCCAATATGTAATTACGTATTGAGAAAGAACAGGTTGTAAGCTACTTTGAAAGGGAGATATTTTTTGACCAACCTATACCGAAGGAGCTACAACAACACCTGCAACAAGTCCCTGAAGAATGCCCGGTCTCCAAGATATAAAGGTTAACGCAGTTGTGAATACCAACATTAAAAATAGGTTGTTAATGAAGAACTTGAACATCGTTGTATTTGGAAAAAATGAAGTTATTCTGAATACTTTAAAACGGCTCATTGAGAGCAATACAGGCTGGAAAGCCATCATCCAGCAGGATATTGCTTCCTGTAAAACCTATCTGTCGAGTAACACAGCCGATATACTGCTGTTGAGCTCAGGACTCTCCTCGCTGGAAGAACAGGCGATAACGGCGCATTTATCAGTTCTAGACTACAGTATCGGTCTGATACATCATTATGGTGGTGGAAGCGGCCTCCTGAAAAATGAAATCTACAGTCTATTCCCCAGCTTGGTTTCACGCCAATAAAGCTTACGTGAACGCAGCAGCATCTTACAGTTATCTAGGATACCCTTAATGGATATTATAACAACACACTTTAAAACAACAGTAAGCACATGAACAGGAATCAATTTATAAAAAAAGGAATTTTAGGTTCCGGAATCTTTACAACAACAGCTTCGTCAGACAAACTGTTGCAAAACGATATCGATGAAATCGCACCCTTGGAAGGTCTGAAAGCAAATGATATGGGGATAAACAACGACAAACTTGAAAATCATAGCGTACTGCATAGCGCATCCAGTCGCGGATATGCCGATCATGGCTGGCTACAGAGCAACCATACCTTCAGCTTTGCCAATTACCATAATCCGGAGCGCATGCATTTCGGCGTACTGCGCGTCCTGAATGATGATGTCGTCGCTGGAGGACGCGGATTTGGCTTGCATCCCCATGATAACATGGAAATTATCAGTATTCCTTTGGAAGGCACCCTTGTACATGAAGACAGCATGGGAAATAAGGCCATCATCCAAAAAGGAGACATTCAGGTTATGAGCGCAGGAACAGGCATCATGCATAGTGAATATAATAAAAATGCGGATCAGAACGTCAAATTTTTGCAGATCTGGGTATACCCCAACCAACGTAATGTGACTCCCCGATACGATCAGATAACACTTGACAGTACCCAGAGACAGAATAAATTTCAGCAGATCCTCTCTCCTGATCCGGGAGACGAAGGGGTATGGATTCATCAAGATGCATGGTTTCATCTAGGGCGTTTTGAGCGCGATATTGAGACGAATTATATACTCAAGCAGGAAGGAAACGGTATCTACATCTTTGTCATCAATGGCAGCGTCACCGTAGAAGGGCAGGAGCTTCAAACGCGGGACGGTTTTGGAATCTGGAACGCTGCTGAGATCAAATTAAAAGCGACATCAGCCGACACCGAAATTTTGTTGATGGATGTCAGCATGGTGCTCCGTTGATATGAATACATAGTGTCGTGGCGCCAGAACCATATACAGCTGCTGATCCAAATGCAGCTGACTCAATGTCTGGAAGCAGTAAGGGGAAATTGGACAAATTCGCCCTTACTGCATCACCTATTCACATTTAAAAACTGACCGAATTAAGCTTTTTGTCAACCAGCATACCGTCAATGGCTTTCGGATGAAAGCGGCAGTCCCGTTTCGCTTTTAACTTAATTTTAAATAGCATTTCAGAGCCGCTTAACGTTTCTTTATTTCCAAGATTTACAAACGTAGGATAAAGTGCCTTGCTGCCATTCGTATGCAGGCGATCGTTTGTGTAATTGCTCATTCCCTTCATGTTCAAGGATTCGATCCCAACAAAATCAAAATCGCCTTGATGATACGGCAACGCGAAACTCAGTGCATTGACCGCTTTCAGATTGTGGCCACTGACGGTTATCTCCATTATATCGCCCTGTTTGAGCGAGGTGTTCGAAACGGCGAGGCTAAGCTTGCCTGCGACTTTTTCTTCTTTGGCCGGTTTGGCACCGCCTTCAATCCGTACAGCGACATTCGAAATGTCGTAAGCATCGATCAAATTGTTTTTATTGACATCCCCATTGCTCACATAACCTTCAAAATCGCTATCTCCTAAACGCAGTCCAGTATAGTTAATATAGGATGTCAGGTCATTCTGATCGATCAGACGATCATTATTGATATCACCGGGTAAGTAGCTTGCCGAACCGGGCAGCTTGAATACATAGAGTTCCCGTCCCGACCCAAAACCGCCGACAGCTTCCGTGACAACAATTTTAACAAACCGGGCTACCGGATGCTGAGTGAACCCGAAACGCTTCATTTCAGCATCACGCTTCCAGTCGAAGCTGCCGGCTTCGATCCAGGTTGCCTTGTCATTACTGTAATAAACCTTACCTTTCAGAAGGATACCGTTACCACCGTCGGTACGCGGCAGATATTCGAATTTATCTAAGTGGTTGACCGACTTCAGATCCAGAATCATATCAAATGGTACCGCCGTCTGTCCCCATTTGGTATGCCACATGTCACCTTCGTCATAGTTAAATAACTTCTGGATACCATTTCCGCTCTGGTTGTCCACAGAAGTTTCAGCTTGGATACCCTCAATGGCAAATTCCAGCGGGTTTGCTTTAGTTTTCGCGGAAAACGAGCTCCAGTTAGATACGCCGGATTTATTGACGGCCCGAATTTTAAACGTATAATCCGTTTCAGCTTCCAGGCCTTCAAAGAGTAGCTGTTCGTCTTTGATCGTCGAATAGATCAGTTCATTGAACGCGACTTCATAGTAGTCTGCATTCGCTACCTTCTCCCAGGTCGGAGTCAATGCATATGCCTGTCTATTTTGGTCGGTCACCTGAGCCTTAGGAGCCTCGACTGCACCCGCTTTTGACAAGTAGCGACTATCGGGCGCAAACTTGAATCCATCCACCTGCACCTCGATGGTCGTCGCCGTAATGTCCTGCTTTCCGATCCGCACGCGCAGCATCGGATTTTTTATCAATTTGACATTTTCAAACTCGGAGCCTTTACTAGCGAACTGGTTTAGGTCGGGTGCTGCATCATAGAAGTAAACGTTCTCAGTACGCTCTAATTCATCTAATGTATGGACTTCGTGTAGTTTGACGGATGTGTTATTTATTTTTGCCAGCACTTTTTTAGGTACTTCGGTCACATTGAAACGAATTTCTGTCGATTTCATTTTCTCAAAACCATCGAAATCACCTTGTGAAGGCGTAATGCGCAACAACGCTTTATTGCCCTTTACGATGGATGTGATTTGTGTATTCATGCCTTTGCCGTAACGATAAGCTTCTGTCTTGCCGTCATCGTCGTACTCCGTGAAGCTCGAATTCCCATGAGGGTACACCTCATAGATCCGCTGATCCGTTCGGATTTCCTGCACATTGTTGTTGGGATTAGTGACAGGGATGATGGAACCATTTTTCACGAAAACAGGAAGTTTCCAGATCGGAGCGTCAAAATTATTGATGATCTGCCCACCCCTGTATTTTTCACCGGTGAAATAATCAACCCATTCTCCGTCCGGTAGGTAAATACCATTGCGGATGTCGTTCCCTTTCTCATCCGCCTTGGTTTCCTGATAGATCGGGGCTACTAAAAAGTTGGGGCCATACAAATATTGATATTGGGTGGACTTGCCCAGCGTATACCGGTTTGCCTGTTCCAAAAACATCGCACGAATCATGGGTAGACCGTCTACTGCTTGTTTTGCGATACTATAACTATAGGGAACCAATTGGGACTTTAGCTTTAGGTATAACCGGTTGATGGACGTCGCCGGCTCGCCGAGCGCATGTGGGTATTTTTCATTAGCTCCCCATCCGTCCATATTGAGCTCCATTGGTGTCCATGTTTTCCATTGGAAGTCCCGGATATTGACTTTAAAGTTCTTGCCTCCAAAAATACCATCCATATCCGACGTGATATTAGGTTGACCGGATAAACCCGAACCGATATAGGTCGGAATATGGAAGCGAATATACTCCCATACGCCCCCAGTTTGATCTCCCGACCAGATACCCGCATAACGTTGTGTCCCGGCCCAACCGTCCAGGGAGATAATAAACGGCCTTGCATGATTCCCATAATAGGGCATAATATGTCCCACATCGGCCACACCATTTAAACCGAAGGAATATCCCGGTCCCACCCAGGCCACGTCTGTTTTCAAGACTCTGACACCTGCGTCCCGTACTTCTTTTACGATATCGCGTTGCAGTAAGGGACTGATACTGTCCTTGGGATGTAGATCCGATTGCGTCCAAAGACCGATCTCAACGCCATTTTGGCGTGCATACTCACCAAATTTCTTGAGATTTTGAATATTATCATGCAAAGTCTGAGCCTGTCCATAGCCCGCTCCATAGCCATCGTTAGGTAAGATCCAACCCAATGGCATGTCATGAGCCTTATACCGGTCTATCACCGCGCGTGCGGAAAACTGGTAGTTATTATTCTCTCCGTTCAGGGATTCTTTAATGCCTCCATTGTCCTTTTGGCTCTCTTTGTAACGTTTGCCATCTTCGAAAAGAATTCCCTTCTCGTCCTCCTTCCAAAAATCGCGGTTGTAAGCGTTGAGATGTCCCTCATATAAGCCAAATTTAGGGAGTAGAATAGGGTTTCCGGTCAGTTGGTAAAAATCATTCAATAAAGGCACGACACCATCATTTACCATAAAAAAGACATCCAGATAATCTGTATCATGCGACAACCGTACAGTCCCCTTCGTCTTTGCACCAAAAGCATAACTTCCCTTTTTGAAGGTATGCCACATGAAACCATACCCTTTCGTTGACCAGAAATATGGAGTGGGTGACGCGACACCGCCATCGGTCCAGCTGTTTTGATTCTCGATGGCGATCACCTTTCCCTTATGTGAAAAGCGTCCGTTTTGTACCCCCCCACCAAAGAAATACTCGTCATCATTTTCTTTCAGTTCAAGGATCACCTGCTTTTCCTGAAAAGCAATAGGCTTTAAACTTTCCACAACCACTTTGTTGGTCTTTCGATTCAGTACACTAAACTGCGATGTCTGCTTATCCATAGTGAACCGGATATCTTTTGTTAAGATATGGATCCTATTGCCCTCTTCACTGACCTCCAGCCCATCCACTTTCCCTCTTGGCTGGTCGACCAAGATCTTAGCCTGAGGCTTCGCCTCAGGATCCCTGATTATACCACCATGTACATCTTGAAACATCCTAAAAATATGGTTTCCATAAAAATCCAGCGTCAGACGCTGGTTATTCTCAAAGACGATCTCCACTGTGGTCGGATTTATTTGCTGGACAGCAATGATCATATTCTCGCTCTTCGTATATGCTACCTGGTGAGGAGTTTGATAACTGGTCCTGCCGCTGAGCTTGCCCGCCTGAAAAATAAAAGGAGAAGCCAATCCGATCAATAATGTGGCCTGGGCTTTAACGTTCCAAAAAGATATTTTCATCTATATGATTTATACTATTGAAAAGCCTCTATAGGTTAACATGGAATTCGTACACTTATAGAAGCCGTTAAATTAACTTAACAATAATACAACAGTAATCTGAAGTAAAAAAGCGATTGGTAAATGCAAACGATTGTCCAATAATAATGTTGCATAAGATCTGTATATAGTAAATCTCGCTTAAATACCTGACCCGATCACTATTTTTTAAAGCGTCGTCGTGGTTTTGGCCAGTATAGATAGACTATTTCCACAAGAACAGAAATTGGCTGTTTAAAGCCGGATTGGGGCATAACATATAGGTTAGGATCGCTATAATCTGCGGGGAGGACAGCAAGCCCTATCATTTCCGCATCTGGTATGCAGCCGCGCAGCATGTACCGCTGTAAACGAAAGAAGCCCTTGACTGTTTCCAGCAAGGGCTTCCGTGTAAAAAAAGGCACCGACCTACTCTCCCACCTGTTACGGCAATACCATCGGCTCTGGCGGGCTTGACTGC